>Ga0163149_10002453_pt1 | contig 22210 bp, 24 predicted proteins | sample OliLakLV19MP5G1_FD_148604 | JGI IMG/M metagenome (GOLD analysis project Ga0163149, IMG submission 148604) | Freshwater microbial mat bacterial communities from Lake Vanda, McMurdo Dry Valleys, Antarctica - Oligotrophic Lake LV.19.MP5.G1 | ecosystem: Environmental > Aquatic > Freshwater > Lake >...
GGCTGATGGCGGGGTGCTGTTTTGCCCTGCTGTGAAGGGATGGATGTGAGTTGGCAGGGTTCGATTTGAGGCTAAGGATGAGAGGCTGCAACACTCACTCAAAGCGTCTGTACTTTACCCTAAACTGAGGCTGAAAATCGCACTCTGGTTGGGGGTTTGAGTTTAGGGTACTGCGTCGGACTCGTTTGACGGCTCTCTCTGTCCTAGAGCGGTACTCCCTCCCCCTCCCCTACCTGTACGCCGGAGTGACAGGCAAGGAGTGGGTCTGGTAGCGGGTGGCGAGTGTTGGGGGGGTCTTGGGTGATGGGTGATGGGTTTATGCTGCTCTTGGGTGCCTGGGGATGGGATGCGCTACTGGTGTGGGTCTGAGGGCTTTGCTGGTTTGGTGATGGTAAGGGCTTTGCTGGTGGGCTGTCCTTCAGGTGGGAGTCCTCACCCAACACTCACCCTACCCACTCGCCAACAAAAAGCCCCAAACACTTATGGTCTGGGGCTACAGGTATAGACTGTGGCGGGATAGCATCACGCCTGTCGCTGCAAGGGAATCAGGTTGCTGGCTTTGAGGGCAGCTTGCATCTCGTGTTTCTTCAGATGCTTGTGCCTCCCATGCGCATCCCGCCATTTAATCCCGGCTTGCTGGCATTGTTGCCGCAGTTGCTCGACAGGGGAGCGCTGCTTCGCGGGTGTCACAGGTGCGACGGGCTGGGGTACAACTGACCGTTGGGCAGGGCTTGACTTGCACTTGGACTGGAATCGGGACTGAAAGGGTAGCGGTTGGGTGAACTGTCGGTGAGTGTGCCAAGCCAGGGAGCCTGCCACATAACTCAAACTCAACCACTCGACTGCTACGGTTGCCTGTGTGATTAACGCTTCCATGCTTAAAACTCCTGGTGTAGCCCCTCTGCCGCCAACGAATGTAGCGAAGCTGGGGACAGACGGGGAATTTGCCCTTATGGTATCAGAGTCCCCTGTAAACGGATCACCGGGTACTGGGGATCAAGACCTTTCTTTGCAGGGGCTGGCGGCTGGATGGTTAGGGTACGGGAAGGGGTCGCAAGGCTGATGGCAGTAGAGGCAGGTTTACCCTAAAGGACGTTGGGGCGCTGGTCTGCTGGTCTGCTGCCCTGTTGGTGATGTGGGTTTAGGGTACGTGTAGAGGCTGCACTACTCACAGAGTGGAAGGCAGGCTTACCCTCAAGGACGTTGGGTCGGACTCGTGGGTCGGGCTGTTTGGTTGGGGCTGGGAGGCTGAGTGCTCCTAGGGTTGGGCTGACTGCTAAGTTTGTGGGTGGTCAGTCCTTTATTCCTGCATTTAGGGTACGCCTACGCGCTGCATCCCCTGTCAGAGCACGACTCGCTTTACCCTAAAAACCAACAGCGGGAGCGTCTGCCCTGCTGCTAGTGAGTAGTTGGTGAGGCTCACGCCGTCTTGACCCAGAACTGCATTGCGGCGCTGCTTGGAGGGTTAGGGCTTTGGTGCTGGGGGCTGGGGGCTAGAGGGCTTGGGAGTGGGAGTTGATGATTGGGGCTTTGCTGGCTGTACGGGTAGTAAGCCTAACTGTTTGCGGAACTCAGGGCTGTAGTGGGCTTGTTGCCAGTTCTTTGCTGCTTTAATTTGGTCGGGGCTAACATCTTTTACATGTATGAGATCAGTACCCTTGAGGTTGGCAGCGCTGAGATTGGCACCCTGGAGATTGGCAAGGGTGAGGTCGACACCCTGGAGATTGTCACCCTCGAGGATGGCATCGCTGAGGTTGGCAGCGAAAAGTCCGGCACCTATGAGGTGGGCATGGTTGAGGTTGGCATGGTTGAGGTTGGCATGGTTGAGGTTGGCACCACTCAAGTTACTGTGTCTTAAGTCTAGCCACTGCCCCTCTGGGTCTTGCTTCGCTTCCCGTCTGCCGATCACGGTTAAGGCTGACTTTACATCTGTAGCCACAGCCTCTAAAGGCTTACGCTTCTCTGACGGTGTGCTTTTCCACCCCTTCGGCACTGGTGATTTGTTCCGCACATACGCTGTCAACACTTCCATCACTGTCCCATGGTCTTTGGGTGAATCCTTGGCAACGCGCTCCAGCGAGTAGATGCCACCCAACCGCACATCAACATCCTGACTGCCCAATTGCTCCACCGCTTTGCTAAAGCGATCGGTGACCAGCCTCTCAGTATTCAGCTGCCGCTCTGCTTGTGAGTTCTGATAAGTGAGATATAACCCTACCCCTGCAAAGACTGTCGCCAACACACCAAACCCAGAGATCACCACCTTCACCACATCAAGCGTGAAGACCCTGTTCTCCTTATTAGTAGCCATCTGCCAGGTCTGATTCACTCGCCACACCAGCGATACGTGCTTCGCACACACAAGTGAACGCTCTTGCCTCAGTGCCTCAAGCGCTGCCTGCCAATACCCGTCTGCTGACTGCTGGTCTCCCCCGATCTGCCAGAGTTGATACGCCCTGGCTCTGATCTGCTCCTCTGTAAAGGGGATGGGTTTAGATGGGTTGGGTCTATGATGTCCGACCGGTGGTCTGTTCAAAGCTGCCTGACTCGTTAGCCTGCCACCCCTAAATTACCCTCAAGTGTGACCAACGGCTGGATGAATCCCTTTTAGGGTACGACTAGCAGCTGTAACCCCCGCTCAAACAGCATCCACTTTACCCTAAACCTGCCGTCTCTACTGTCAGTACCCCTTGGACTGAAGCACACACCCCCTTAAAACCTCTAGCCACATCCCCGTGGGGAGCATAAGCGTGAAAGCCATACTGAGCAGGCATCATCTTCACCACAAAGGGGGGGCATCCCTCTAGAAACAATTGCCGACCATTGCACTTTAGCCCCACTTCAATTGCCGACAACTGAATCCCATCAAGGCTTCATTTGACCACACTAAATTACGGAGCTTGCAACAATGCCAGCTAACCAACCCTTTACACCTACCAGCCCAAGCCCTCTAACCCATACCCCATAAGCCTGACAGCAATCAACCACGATTAATGGCAGCGCTCAAGCAAGTGTCGGCAATAACTTTCTACCCAGTGACCCGTTAACCTGTCAACACATGCCCTTGATGTTGCACTAGCGGTCAGGCAAGCAAAGAATGATGGCTTGTAGGGTTGGTCAGACTGGACTGGCGAAGCGAAAGAGCAATCTGAGTCGTACTCTAAAGCAAGAAGCCTCCACCAGAACGTGGTGAAGGCGAGGAAGCGGGGGTGTAACCCATTAGCCGGCTTTACTGTATCGCGTTCTGACGCATAGAACAAGTGTACTAAGATGCTGTTTCGCTGGTGGGTTGATGAGGGCGCGTAGCTGTCATTACCCGCCAATGTCACTGTCATTTCATAACCGCTTAACGCTACTTTCTGCTCGCCTACTCATTTAACCCCCGACTCCCGAATGTAGTGCGACTGTAGGGCGAGTGAAGATATTAGCTAAATATCATCACTCCACTGAGTACGGGCAAGCGGGGCTGCCCACCATGCAGGCGTTTACAGTTTGGCGATCGCTCAACAGGGGGGAGGCAATGGAGCGTAGCATCGGCATCAAAGGCAGACGCACAGCCTTAAGTCGGTTGACTGTTCCGTTACTCTCCAGACCCCAACGTCAAGAGCAGGGACGGCGCACGGGACTGAAAAAACGAGGCGTGTGGGACTGAAAAAGGATAGAGGAAGCTCTGCCTGTGGGAAAGTGTTTGTGGCTTCTTGTCTCAGCTCTCTGGCTCTCTCATTTTTCTGCAAACGTTTGTATTTTTTTACTTGCCACTCCTAAAAACTCACCCGCCATCTCTGTGGCAAAAGCTGGTTGAGAATCAACTTATTCCATGCGGCGCAAACGTTGTGCAAGGCTTCAAAAGAGCGGTGCAATGCGACGCGCTTCGCGCGCAAAGAGCAAGAGGGCAAAAGAGTAAAGGGCTACAGAGTCCTCGGGGCAGCACAAACCACTCGAAAACCGACACGGCTGCTGCGGTAGGCGGGCGTAAAGTAGCTGCGAGAGGCAGAACGGCAAGACCTCGGAGCGTAGTACCAGGCACCGCCGCGTAACACTCGGTTTGCATTCTCGTCTTCACTTAACCAGGCACTGCCGTCGGTGGGCGCACCCTTATAGTGATCATGCCAATAATCCTGACACCACTCCCACACATTGCCGTGCATATCACATAACCCAAAGGCATTCGCAATTTCAAACTGGTCTACGGTCGTAGTCTCTTCTCGATCCTCACCTTGAGTCCCGATATCGTAGGTATAGTTGCCGTCGTAGTTTGCCAGTTCGGTCGTCAGGGTTTTGCCAAAGTAGAAGGGTGTGGTGGTATCAGCTCGACAGGCATATTCCCACTCAGCTTCGGATGGTAAGCGATACGGTCTACCAGTGTGCTTCGCCAGCCGATCGCAAAACTCCACTGCGTCGTACCAGGGCACCTGCTCAACGGGGCGATTATCGCCCTTAAAGTTGGATGGGTCGAGTTCTAAGTCCCGCTTCTCTGGAGCCAATGCTGCCACAAACCGCCACTGTGCCTGAGTGACGGGATAGCGTCCCATAAAAAAGCTGGAGACACTCACTTCATGCTGCGGTCCCTCGCTTTCGTTGCGTTCTGGTTCATCGTCTGGCGAACCCATCACAAAGGTGCCAGACGGAACCAGAATCATATCTAACCCAATCCCGTCTCCCAGCTTTTCGGTAAAGTAGCGGGCTTGTTTGCGTTCTTTACGAAGGATGAGTTCTGCCATGCAAGACTGCCCTACATTGGGTGAGTCAGGCAACACTTCAGCAAGGCTTACCAAGCTACCTGACTCGGTTTGATTTTCGGATGCCACTATTAGAGCTAAAAGCCAAAAGAAGAGCATCACTGGAACTAGTCTGGACTCTTCTCACACTCCCAGCAGATATCTCATCTGCCAGTTCTGGCACTGAAGAGTACTCGGGGCAGCACAAACCACTCGAAAACCGATATTGTTGTTGCGGTTGTCGGGCGTATTGTTGTTGCGAGAGGCAGAACGGCAAGACCTCGGATTGTTGTTCCAGGCACCGCCGCGTTTGCCGACTAATCCCGTTTGTAGGATACCGCTAGACTTCCCAATCAGGCTCTAGTGGTGCTGGAATCTTTACGGAGAGTGGTGCTGCGGGTGGGGTAAAGCGCCAGCGATCGCTGATTTGACGGCGCAGTCGATGGGTATCACCGTGCAGCAGATGGGCTTCCCAGCTTTGGAGACGCTGAATGAGGTGTTCCAGGGAAATTTGTCCGGTTGTGTAGTCTTGCTGGAGTTGCCGGAGCCGCTGCCGTGCCCGTCTCAGGTTGTCGCTGCGGACACGAATGCGGTCTGGCAGGATGCGAAACCCCACAAAGTTTGCGCCGTAGCGTGTTTCAAACAGTTGACTTTTGATGGGATGCAGCTTCAGGCGCAGAGTCGTCAAATAGTCTGCGATCGCGCTCCATGCGTCCTCGAGAAAAGAGCGATCGTCCGAGAAGAGCGAAAAGTCATCCACGTAGCGCAAATACTGCTTGGCTTGGAGCTGTTCTTTCACAAAGTGGTCAAAGCCATTCAGATAAACATTGGCAAAGAACTGGCTGGTCAGGTTGCCGATGGGTAAGCCCTTGCGACGCTCAAGCGGTGTCAGCAAGTCATCGCCCGGAAAGTACTCTGCGTCTTCGCCCTGGGGATTGCTGCCGTCAATGATGCGATCGATCAACCAGAGGGTCTCTGGACATTTGATTTTCTGCCTCAGGGCGGCTTTCAAAAGGTCATGATCCAGATTGGGAAAGTATTTGCGGACATCGCCTTGCAAGATGTAACGACTCTTACGGGCAAAGTAGGTGAAGCGCTTCAGGGCACGGTGGGTGCCATAGCCCAACCGATTAGCGTAGGTGTCTGCGATGAAGGTGCGATCGATCAGCGGCACAATGACGTTGCACAGCGCGTGATGCACCACCCTGTCACGATAGGGCGCTGCGGAAATCAAACGCGATTTGGGGTCTCGAATCCTGAAGGTGCGATAACCACCGGGCGTATAGGTCTGTGCCGTCAGCTCTGACTGGAGTTGCAGCAGTGCTTGATCCAGGTTGTCGTTAAAGGCCAGCACGTTGGGGCGATAGCGCTTGCCTTGCTGAGCCTGTCGAGACGCTTGCAGCAGGTTCTCGAACGCCACCACCTGCGACCAAAGCTGACCGTAGCGCTTCATGCGGGTTGCTGCTGCCGCTGTTGTTTGATCCAGCCACCTAAGTCTGTGCCGATCGTGTTGATGTGCTGACTCACATAAGCGTAACGTTGATCCGAAAGGAGCTGAAAGTCTAGCAGGAGGCGGGTCTGATGGCGCAGGAGGTCGAGTTGGGTATTGAGGTCTGCTAAACGGGAGAGCTTTTCTTTGGCATAGCGGACGCGAATGAGACCTTCCAGCAAGTCGTACAGACCGGCGATAATGCGATCGCCCAGCATAAATTTGTGATCCCTCGGCAACCGATTCAGGATTGGCACATACCACTTAATCAGGTCGTGGGTCTTTTGGATAAGGGGCAGCTCGTTCACGGTGTCTCGGATGGCTTGAATCCGCTACTTATAACAGCCTCCCGGTATGCTGTGCTGAACTTTCAGAAAGTATTAAGATTCCACGATCGCTGACTACCTTGCGCGGTCGAGATTGCGTAAAAATTTCTAGGCGCAAAGCGCCAGAGAAAACGAGAGAGCAAGAGGGCAAAAGAGTAAAGGGTTACAGAGTCCTCGGGGCAGCACAAACCACTCGAAAACCGACATCGTCGTAGCGGTAGTCGGGCGTAGTGAGGTCGCGAGAGGCAGAACGGCAAGACCTCGGAGAGAAGTCCCAGGCACCGCCGCGTAGGACACGCTTTGCACTTTCATTTTCGGTTAACCAGGCACTGCCATTGGTCGGTGCACCCTTATAGTGATCATGCCAATGATCCTGACACCACTCCCACACATTGCCGTGCATGTCACACAACCCAAAAGCATTGGCAATGCCAAAGTGATCGACAGCGGTAGTTTCCTTTCGATACTCACCCTTGGGTCCCTGACCATACGAGCCTGACGACTTCATTTGCTCCTTATCCGTGCCGCGATAGTTTGCCAGGTCGGTGGTGATCGTCTCACCAAAGTGAAAGGGAGTGGTGGTTCCGGCTCGACACGCATACTCCCACTCCGCTTCAGTCGGAAGGCGATACTCTCGACCTGTATGAGCGGAGAGCCGATCGCAAAACTCCACTGCGCCTTCCCACGACACCTGCCCTACCGGGCGCTGATCACCTTTGAAACGAGACGGATCAGGCTCCAAGCTTCGGTTAATCTGTGGCATTGCTGCCACTGCTCTCCATTGCGCCTGAGTCACGGGATACTTCCCCATAAAAAAGGTGGCTATGTTGACTTCGTGCTGCGGACCTTCTGCGCTAACCCGCTCCAGTTCATCCTCTGGTGACCCCATCAGGAAGGTGCCTGCGGGAATTTGCATCATCTCAAGACCAACCGCATCACTCAGCCTTTCAACGAAAAACTGCACCGTCTGTTGCCGTCGCTGGAGCGTGAGTTTGGGGCTTTGGTCTTGAGCGATCGCCATAGTCCTGGAATGACCTTAAAGTAAAAATACAATGCGACGCGCGACGCGCGAAAAGGGCAAGAGGGCAAAAGAGTAAAGGGCTACAGAGTCATCGGGGCAGCACAAACCACTCGAAAACCGATATGGTAGGCGCGGATGACGGGCGTACGGTTGATGCGAGAGGCAGAACGGCAAGACCTCGGAACGGTGGACCAGGCACCGCCGCGTAACACACGAGTAGCTTCTTCATTCTCACTTAACCAGGCACTGCCGTCGGTGGGCGCACCCTTATAGTGATCATGCCAATAATCCTGACACCACTCCCACACATTGCCGTGCATGTCACACAACCCAAAAGCATTGGCAATGCCGAACTGGTCTACAGGGGTGGTTTCTCTACGGTTCTTTCCTTTAGGAGCATTCGTGTAAGTGTAGTCGCCGTTGTAGTTCGCCAAGTCTGTTGTCATGGTTTCACCAAAGTGAAAAGGGGTTGTGGTGCCAGCACGACAGGCATATTCCCACTCCGCTTCAGTCGGAAGGCGATACGATCTCCCAGTATGGGCAGCGAGGCGATCGCAAAACTCGATCGCTTCTTCCCACGACACCTGCCCTACCGGGCGCTGATCACCTTTGAAACGAGACGGATCAGGCTCCAAGCTTCGGTTAATCTGTGGCATTGCTGCCACTGCTCTCCATTGCGCTTGTGTGACCGGATAGCGCCCCATCAGAAAGCTTTCAAGGCTGACAGTGTGTTGTGGACTCTCAGCATCGCTACGTTCCGGCTCCGCTTCTGGCGACCCCATCACAAAGGTGCCACCTGGCAGCAGCACCATCTCCAACTCAACCCCAACTGCCAACGGCTCCACCAGCAACCCAATGCGATGCTGCCGCTGCTTGTGAATAGCCCATTCCCGGTGCTGTTCGAGGGTTGCCACCTCAAACTCAAACAGTTGCAAATCGAGCACTGGTTCGGTCGCTGCGGTCTCAACGGCAAGGACGATCGTCACTACTTCCACTGCTTGAGTCTGCAAGGGCGGCAAGGGGGATGCCGTAGCAGTCTCGAACAGTTGGGCAGTCGTAAAAGTAAGGATGTCTAAGTCTGGGAAGGCAGAATCAGTTTCTAAGGGCTGAATCCAGTCGGAACGCCCTTGGGCATCACCTTCAACTAACTGCGCTAGTTCAGCATAGTCACCACCGAGCCGATGGAGCACTTCTGTCGCAATTTGGGCAAAGGGCAGGATGGCAGCCTTTGCTTCCTGAGTCCAATCAGCTTTGGGGGAGAGTAGAGCCGTAAAGCTCCTGATTTCAAAGCCCAGAGTTCTAGCAATGCGCTTAGACAGGGCTTCAAGTACCCCCAGGGTTTCATCTAGCGCCGTAATCTCATTCAATAACCCCCGCACATCTTTAACGAAGTCGTAGCGCACAGAGGCATCTGGCTTTGCTTGAGCTGGTTTAACGGTGTTTGAGTGAATTTCTTCTAGCAGTCCGCTAGAATACACCTCGGCAATATGCACGGGCTGCACATCCTCCAGCAATTCTTGCTGAATCAGATGCACTACGGGTAACTCGACGGGAACGGCTGCCATCAGGCTGGCTAACCGTTGAGCCAGGGGAGAGGCGGTTGCCATAAACAGCTCTACCCGTTCCTGAGCAGATTTTGGTCGGATGACTGCTCTGGATCGATCGCGTTCTGGGTCGTTCACCCAGAACAGGTCAAACAAGCGGGCTGGCGATCGCTGACGACCCGCAGCGGCAACGACTAAAGCCCATTGCTTGAGAGCACTCGCTGTCAAAGTCACTACAGGCACTGTCAACGTCTCCACGGGCGCAATCTCGGTACGAACAGGCAGCTCTCTGACTTGCAGCTTTGGGTTTGGGGCACCCGGTAACAAGGAACTCACCTGCACAGAAAAGCCTACATCCAGTTCACTTTGACTCCACAAGCGTTCGGGCAAGAGCTGAACAATCGCGGTCGGTCCGTGCTGTCCCCAGAGGGCTAACCAATCATGGATCTGTCCTTGCTGCCAAAGTTGAGAACGGCAATCACTGATCAACAGCACCAACCGACGTCCAGAGGTATCAACCAGTTCTTTGTGGCTGCGTAAAGGCAGATCTTGTTCAATACCTGCACGTCGCTGCGGCTTGGCTACTAGCTGGGGTTGACCCTTAGCAGATTCTTTGACAGACCAAGCCCGCACATTGCGAAAGGCTCCCTGGCATTCCAGCAGTTGTTGAAATTCATCCAGAGTGTCTTGCCAAATAAAGCTAAATTTAGACGCTTCGATCACCAGTTCCAGGTCAAACCAGCGTTCAGGGGAAGGCTTGAGAATGGGCAACCAAAGATCCCGTTCAGCAATACGATTCACGGTGGCCAATTCATCGAGTTCCAATCGTGTCAAGGAAGGGACCTTACGCATCAGCGGTCGCAGCGATCGGGCAATGTCACGGGGATGAGCCAGAGCCGGAGCCGCTTGCACCTGAATGGGTAAACCCTGTTCTGGGGTTTCGGCTGTTGTGGTATCCGGCTTAGTCGTCCGGGGCATATAGGCAGAGACAAACGGTTGAGGTTCGGCTGTAAGGGTGGTGTCGTCAATGACCGGAATGGATGCCCCTGCACCAGAGTCTGCTGCATCTGACTTGTCTCCCTCATCGACTGCGTAAGCGCCACCAAGCTTAGAGGCTAACCAGAGCGCATCGGCAATATCTTCGTCATGCAATAAAGATTGAGCCTCGCTGAAGGCAGCAATCTCCTGATCGCTCAGAAGCAGACCATTTTGCTGCAACATCACGATGAGCTGACTGATCATTTGTTCTTAGGCTCTGATGCACGCTCTTTGGGTTTGACCTCTAAGAGACGATCCAACGGCGCTAGCAGGTGGTCAAGCAAGCTCTCTTTTTCGTCGCCCACCCAATCTCGCTGGCGGATAATCATAAAGAGGGCGTTCAGCAGTTGATCGGTCGAAAGTTGTTCTCTGCCTTTATCCCGGCGCTTGAGAAAGCTGTCAATCAGCTCACTCACTTCAATGTCTGAGAGATTGCAATGCTCGAGATGAGCTTTGATAATGCGCTCCAACTGAACGCGATCGGGGTCGCGCATATTCAAGCGCAAACAGCGACGCAGAAAGGCAGGCGGAAAATCGCGCTCACCGTTGCTGGTCAAGATGACCAGCGGAAACTCCTGACAGGTGATGCGTCCCCCCCTAAGTTTGACCTTCTTTTCTGTGTAAGTGGTTTCGGCTTCATCGATGTAAGCCGTACGAACCTTTACTTCGATCTGGTCTGGTTTTTGGTTGGAGTCATCACTATCTTTTTCCAGTCGCGCCAACTCTGGGATTTCAAACCGACCTTCCTCAAAAATGGTCAGCAGGTCATTGGGTAGATCAATATCGCTCTTATCAATCTCATCAATGATCAGCACACGGGGGGCGGGTGACTCCAGCAGGGCAGTCCCCAAAGGACCCAAGGTAATATAGTCAGCGATTTTTTGTGGATCTTCGGTATAGTCGCCCCTGGCTTCTGATTGCTTCACCTCTTGCAAGCGACCAATGGCATCGTAAGTATAAAGACCATCTTTAAGTGTGGTGCGGGTCGTAATCGGCCAGTAGAGCACTTCACCTAGCTTTAACTCCTGAGCCACCGCATAAGCCAGGGACGACTTGCCTGTGCCCGGCTTGCCGGTAATCAATAGAGGTCGCCGCAGATACAAGGCAGCATTGACCATCTCAATCTCTTCGGGTTGAGCCTGGAAGGTTTCACCCCGACGCTTACGGCGACTGACACCCGGATTGGGGTCTCTGCCAAAAGGTCGCCAGGGTGGAGCATCGGGTAAGGACACGATCGCGTCATGGGGTTTTCGGTTATCCCCCTGGAACAGCTTCCAGTCTTCGGGTAAGTTACTCATAGCATTCTTCGCTCAGGCAGATTTCGGGGGCACCAAATAGGGGTTATCCCATAGAAGGGATAGGTGATGACCAATGTGATCATCAAAGGCTGCTTTACGAGCCTTTTGACGCTCTTCTTTGACTGTGTGAAGTAAGTTGCTTAATTGGCATAGATTCAGTATCCGCGCTAACTCGACATCGTTAGTCGTGCTTGTGAGATTTGAACGACCCCAGATCGCGATCGGTATACCTGCTTGTAAAAGCACTCCAAAGAGGCTATTTGTTCCAACATAGGTGGGAGCTTGCTTGACCTTCAAACCAACCACCTTATCTTCAAGCAGATCGTAGTAAAGAGTTTCTAAATCATCATCATCTCCTTCAATGAAAGCATCACAGGCGATCTTCTCTAATAAAGACTGGTGCTGTTTCCACTTTTGCTTCCACATCTTCTCTTGCTTATAGCTACGGCTCCAACGCTCAGTACAGCGTAGAACGACCTTATAACGACGACCCAGAGGTGGCTTAATGGGTCCACCATCATCTAATTGCCAGAGATCAACGTCATGATTCATGAGTTCTATAGGCAAACAGACATGTAACTCTGGGTCACTATCACTATCAAACAAATGGCTGCTTTCAGCTAGAAACCCAGAAATAAGTTTCGGCAGTTCATGCGGCAAATTAGACTGAGCATACGTTTCATCACCAGTCATCTCAGCAATCATGATGGGGGTAATACCTTGCTGATGGGCTTGATAGTCTTGGGTATCACGAACCAACCAAGCCTTAATTTGGTAGTAGGTCTCAGACTCTGCTTGGGTCGAGGCTTGATCACTGCGGTTGATTGCAACCAGTAAAGCAGGCTGAGTCTGTTGAGACTGCTGAGTCTGTTGTTGCTCTACGTGCTGTAAGAGGTCAGCCCACCGCTTGTCTAGTTGTTCCTCACCCCACCGTTGCAACGCTGCTATCACATCCACTTCCTGAAGTTTAAGCACTAGATGGGCAACGAACTCTTCTAGCGCCCCGTAGTCAAAATGACCTTTGGGCAGTCGTAATAACTGAGTGATCATCTCGTCTGGCATGGTGGGATTGTGCTGAATCTTCCCTGGTCGATGCTTCAAAACGTTTAGATAAGCAGCCCGCAGCGTGTCCAACCGCCGTTGGCTGCTACTAAATTGCAAAATCTCAATCAGATGATCGATTCTCCTTTGATGGAGAGATCCTTGCAAGCTCTCAATCTCTTGGTCAACCTGCTCAATCTCTGTGAACAAGAGGTTCAAACGGTTTTCATACTGGTCTTTGATCGTCACATCAGTCAGTGCTGTAAGCTCAGCTTGAGCGATGTCGAGTTTTTTCTTATGCTCAGCACGTTTTGATTGCAAGTACGCCAATTTAGGGTGACTACTCATCAGTTCCCTTGCCTAATCTTTTGAATCTCTTGGTCAACCTGCTCAATCTGCTTGAATAGAAGATTCAAACGCTTTTCGTACTGTCCTTTGAGTGTTACATCAGTAAGCGCTTCAATTTCTAATTGAACCATGTCAAGTTGTTGCTCAAAATTGGTACGTTTGCTTTGCAAATATTTCAGCCTAAGTGTCTGAGCTGGCTTAACAAGATTTTCTGCCTCAATCAATGGCTCGGGCACTTTAGTCTCACCTTCTAAGGTTGGAGTGACAGACTCCGACGGAATCAATGTCTCCACAAACAACTGCCCCCCCTCATTATCCTGCCAACGCAAGTAAAGCACCGGACGATACCATTGATTCCCCTCCACATTCATTGCTCGAATGCCTTGATTCAGAGCCATTAGGAGAGGCTTCTTGTTACCCAGCACTCGATAAAACTGCTCGGCAAACTCACGTGCGGCATCTGCCTGCACTGAGTACTGCATCGCCACTACCGCTGGCAGACGCTGGTCAATCAGGTTTTGTGCCATACCATTAAAGACCGAATCACCTGCGACTGTCATCCCCGATTGACAAGCACTCAGCACCACCAGGGGGATCGGGTAGGGCTGCAACAAAGCCGCCACCTGATTAGCGCTCTGATAGTCTGCTTGCCCTTGCTCTGTCTCAAAAGCCAAATAACCTTGTGGGGCTGGCAAGGTTTGTCCACAGGCACGACAGGCTTCTACCTTAATCCCGGCGTGAAGGGTCAGACACACTGCGTTGGTACAACGTTTACCAAACACGCCATGTCCATCAAAGTGCAACACCTGTGGCAGTTGCTCAGGCGAGCAATCCGTTAGATAGCGATTGAGAGCCTTACGGGTGGGCGACGGCAGGATGTGTAACTGCACTAAGCCAGTCTCCTGTGCTCGTTGCAACCCCATCTGGATCGCCTGCTGTTCCTCCAGGGACAATTGAGGCAACCCTTGTGGTCGAGCTGAAACCAACAGCACTCGCAGGCTCTGTTGCACAGGAAGGCAAGGGGATGAGGCATCGTAGGCAATGTAGCGAGACAGTCGGACTTTCTGGTGCAGTAGGAACCGCTGTCCGTCGTGTAGCAACTCCCAAGGGTAGTCAGCCAAGCGCGAGCGCTCAACAGAAGTGGCTGCAACCTTCAATCGCAGATGCAGGTCGGTCTGGCGCTGCTCGGCTAACCATAAGGAATGCAGGAATACTTGTTTGAGGTCGCTATCGGGAGGAAATAAAGAGCGGTAAAAGGACTGCCCCACCTGTTCAAGATAAGCAGGATGAAAGCGCTGGCGATCGGGAAGTAGCAGCCCTTCCTGCTCCAGCCAGTCTTGTTCCCCCAGTTCAGGATAGTGTTCAACACGAAAGCCTTGGCTACTCTCCAGCACCTTGATAACGGTTCTTCTCCAGTCCTGCTCATCTACCCAGAACGGTAAGTGGCAATCGGTTGAGGCATCGCCAATGCCATTGGGTACACGGGTGGCGATCGCCAAAAACCTCTTCTTATCCAGGGGTGAGAGAGTCAGCTCTAACAGTTCCATTGCGCTTATCTCAACCTACTGAAAAATTCAAAACTGCTCTGCCAGGTTGCCTTCTTCACCCTTGAAGAGGGCTTCCATACTCTGCTTCACAGACGCAGGCACCTGATCCGCTTGCAACGTCTGGTAAAACTCCAACAAGCGTTCTCGATCAAACAGGGGGGACAAGGTGACTTTTACCTTATGTACATCGTCGCGGCTGAGTCCGCCTCCTAACTCACCACCGCCGACAGCCACAACATCGATTTTGATACCGGCTTTGCCCTCCCGCTTGACTGTCACCTGCACCTCAACTTCTACAGAACTCACAAGGAGAATGGGAGCCTCTTTAACTTTTCCTGGCACCGTAGAAAGTAGTTCGGCTTTAACCTGCTGAATCAACTCGGCGAGACCAATGGGGTGCTGGTGCTGGTCGGGCATAGTGCTGCTGACTTGGTAGGAGGACGGATTCTCCTCAACCCTACATCGAAAAATTCTCTGATTTCAGAAATTTCGCATTTTCATCCCGATTAGGGTGGGGCTGCGGTCAGTGCAAAACAGTGCCACAAAAGCTTAAAAAGCTCTTTCAACCAGGACTGAAGCGATGGCTCTCCCGGCTTTGAACTAATTGAGACAGTTCAGTCCACAAGCTTTTAAGCCTTATAGTCCTGTGGCACTATTGCGTACGTAACTCGGTTAAGTCCTAAAACGAAGCTGACTACCATGCTTCACTGCCAGGGCAGTCGTAACCGAGTTTGTGTTTCAGGTGGCAGAGTATCTGCTTGTAATATGGGGTTCACTGTCTGCATGAGTGCTGTCTTTAAGGTCGCACTAAACCCTGCTCCAAGCCTTAGCTTCAACAAGTCATTGGTAGCCAGTTCGTCAACCGTTTGGTAGGTCAATTGGTACTCCAGAATGCTGACGACTTCCTCTAACCATTCGTCAGGCAGTTTGCCTCGCAGCTCACGACGAATTTGAACGATCACAGGATTAGAATTGCTAAACATACTATTAACGAGAGCCTCTACAAAAGTGACGGGTAACGTGACGGGTGAGTGACGGGTAACGTGTTGTCTGAGTGACGGGTAACGTGACACCTTTCACTTGTGAGGTGTAGTGAAGCCCACTACGCCTAGATTTCCACCCACCGCACCCACTCCGCGCGTGAAGTGACGGGTGAGAAGGTTTCGATTAGCTCGAGCTTAATTAGCTCCAACAAAAGTTCGTCTACTTGCTCAGAGTTCAAGGATTTGCTTTGACCCCAGTTTTGCTTCACTGTTCTGACAGCAAGCTCCTTCTTCTTCCGCAGGTAGACACCTAAGTCTTTCAGGTCACTGGCGGGTAGAGCATCGAGGCGACTGCGGGTAGACGGTGGCTCGTCTTGTGGTACTTCTACTTGCCAGCAGTCCTGTAACCAACCCACTACTTGAGACCGAAAATCAGGTGGTTGTTTTGGTTGTGCTGTTGGTGTTTGTGGTGGCGTAACGGTTGACTGAGTGGGCTGTGGCTGTGGTGGTTGCCACAGGGTAAAGTCGGTGATTTTGCGCTCGATCACGGGCAGTACAACAGGCAACCATTCACCATGACCAGGCAACTTCAGTTTGCCTTGACCACTCGATACAGGCTTGCGCGTGACGGGATGAATGGTGGGGATCAGCTCTAATTCCAGCAGCGCAGCATCCCGCAACCTGGCTATGCCTTTAGCATCCCCTAGTGCTGACAAGGTGCGATCGTGCGCCACAAACAGGGGCGGCATCAGCACTTTGCGACTGTCACTCATGGCGGACTTGAAGAACTTACTGCCGATGTCACCTGGCAGTCGGTCAGCCCAGTTCGTCATTTCCTCACAGACCACGCTCTGAATGCGTCCCTGTTGCCGCAAGGTCTGCTGCCAGTCCTCCTCACTCAGCCCTGACTGATTGAACGCCTGGTAACGTTGCTCAATCTCCCTGAGATATCCATCCAAGAATTCAGCGATCGCGCGGTAGTCCATCCCGGCTCCGATATGCCGTATCCCTTTCCACTCGTGGTTAGCAGCATGTGGGTCCAGCACAATCACTTGATGCCCCGCTCTGACTTTCTGCATGACCAGGTAACGGGCGGTCCAACTCTTCCCAGCACCCATGCCGCCAAACAACAAACCAGGGTATTCCAGGAAGTTTTGCAGATAAGCCGTGGTATCAGGTGTCGGCTCAGACGTGGGCGTGACAGGCATGGGCTGCCCAGGTGTGCTGCTGGTTGGTGGTGTGGTGACTGGTGGCTGTTGTGGTGTTTGGTGTGTGGGCACTTCCTGGTATTCAGCTTCCAGATACGGTGCCATCGCTGGATACAGCCGTTCAGCCGCTTGCAGCTTGGCAACCTGCTGATAGCCTTCCAGATAGGCTTGATGGTCAAGTAGCTGAGTCTGGGATTGTTGCATGAGCATTTGGCGTTCCCATGCTTGATACTGCTGCCTGTAGGCGCGGCGGCTCTGTGTCAGTGCCCAGGCAGAGATGCACAGACCAGCTCCCACCATTGAGAGCGGCAGCTTGCGGTAGGCAGCTTGATAGGTGAGCTGAGTGCCTAGAAAATGCACCGTTTCAGACTGATGTAAGTAGCCAGAAATTGAGAGGGCAGAACAGGTTAAACCAGTGGCTACAAGCCCTAGAATCTGCGGTAGGTAGGGGTCTTTCACTTGCTTTCTCCTACCACCAAAGCATTCCTAAGCGCTCTATAATCCTCTCCTTTTACTGCGTATTCCTTGCCACCTGCCATGTGGACATCGGCAATGCCATCGTCATACCAGCGAATACTGGCAATTTGCTGAAGCTTAAGCGTGAGCCTTCCGCCCCAAACCGTTAGATGCCCCTGTGGTAAGCCTGTGGGTTTCATCACTTCAGTACCTCCTTCACTTGGCTCTGGACTTGCTGATTCACTTGCTGCCCTGTGTAGGCGAGCTGGTCAAACCATCCACTGAAGATGGCGACAATCAACGCGATCGCGATTGCTAGCAGCCGCGCCGAACGAGAAAGGTAAGCAGGCAACGCTAGAGCGAGAATGGTAGCGATCGCACCAATCCAGTAGAACGGCAACAGAGCAGGCACCCATCGCACAAACAGCGTGACCGTGATGCCGACAGCAAACAACCCAGAGAAGCGGGTGATGCCGTTAAGGGCATAGTCCATCCGGTCTGGTTCTGGCTGCTGCTCTGACTCATCATTGCCGTCGTAGGCACCTGGAAGCATGAAGGGGCTTTGGTGTTGATTAAACATCCGACTCCTCCCTAAAAGCGCCTGGATCGTAGTTAGAGTTCTCCTGGTACGGATAATCGTTTTGGATGGCTCTTAACTCTGCTTGGTGGTTGGCTTGTTCGTGGCTACCTTGCTCTATCTGTCGATCGATGTTTCTGAGCGTCCGAGCTAAAGCTGAATCAACGTCTTCCGAGTCGGTTTCTTGCCAAGATGTAACCATTTCAACCTCCAAAGAAGTTCTTCACACCCTGCCACAAGCCTTTACCAGGCTTGCCTTGAGTGCCATAGGTCAGCAGTTCCTTGCGATGCTCTGCCTGCTGTCTTAATGTCTCCTGCACTTTCATCTGCTGTATCGCTTGAGGCACCTTCTCACCGATCGCTTTGGCGCGGGTCTGCTGGCGCAGGTGGATGAGTTTAATGGCGCTCTGAAAGTCCAAGCGGTTCAGGTCATACTCAGAGCGGAATTCGGCATTGAGCTTTTCCATCCCGTGCCCTGCTTTCTGATTCAGCAGTTGCAGGTGTTTGTCGTAGCCCTTTGAGAGTAGCCACGCATCCAAAACGGTTTTGTCAATGGACTTTGAGCCTTTCGCAACTTCGGCATAAACTCGCTGGCAGAATTGCTCGTACTCGACCTGTCCTTCAATCAGCGTCTTAAAATGCTTCTCCACAATCGGCAGAATCTTGACGAGGTTTTCCATTGCCATGGCGCGGTCTGCTAACTGCCCTAGTTCCCTATCACTCATGCCAGGGACAGCAGTCGGATCAATGCCGAAATAGCGTACGGCGCGATCGGCTAAAGTGCCCGCATGACCGCTCACGTGGGACTGAACCCCTTTTGGGTTTGTACTGCCGTAGCCTTTCACTCTTGGTGCGCTCATCAATTACACTCCTTGTTTTCAGAAGACCAGAACAGGAAACTACTGCGGTGCGTGTCGCAAATGGGTGTACGCGGTACGATCACGACTCGCTGACCCGCTGCGCCCGCCAGAAAGCCGATGCCGTAGCCACCCAACACAAACCCGATCACCACCACAAGTCCCAGCAGTAGCGTGTTGAGCGGGTCACGGTCAGTCGTCACGCGTGTGGTGGTGGTTTGTGGTGGCGCTTGAGCCAGTGCTGTTGCGAGTAGCGTGAAGGTCGTTGAGCCGTCATCTTGGTACTGAACCAGGTACGGGGTGCCGCTTTGATCAGCCCAAACAGCCAGTTTTGTGGGTACGGCTTGCATTGCTGGTGGCAGAACTTTAGGGTTGTGAAGCATACTCCCTCCTGTGGTTAATCCTGTAGTGAATAAAGTTGCTTGCCAACCACCCCGCTTGACCGCGAAACCGCACAGGCAGCCAGGTCACGCCGTCTTGTAGTACCCGTTGCTCAGTGGTCAGTTCGACTAAATCACCGTCTTGCAGCACGCCTAGAACTTGGCTCTGCAAGCTCGGTGCCGCTCGAAAGTTTGCCGCCATGCCAGGGCAGCGCACACGCGCGATCGGCACCGTCGCCACGTCACTTTGAGGTGCAAACGAGAGCGCTGCCTCCGTGGACTCAACAGGCTGCGCCGCAGGGATTTGCATTGTTGTGGCTGTCTGTTGTGGTGTTGGGTTTGAAGTCGGTGACAACTCAACTGAAGATGTGGCTGACGGTGTTGGTTGTTGCTGTTGTTGCGAGAAGCCGAAGCCGAACATGAGCAGTGGTATCGCTAATAGACCCAACGCCAACGGTAAACCCCAGTGGTTACGGGCGTGCGGTTCTGGTGGTGGGACGGGTTGAAGGGTGAAGAACTGCCCTTCAGTGGGGTTTTGTGGCGTAGTCATAACCTTAGTGTGGTGAAGGGTGAGCACCGGGTTTTGAACGTGTGGGTTTGGTGGTGATTGGTGGTTTAACCGGCTGCGGAGAGGGGCTTTTGTGGTCAGAAGGGAGAGAGAAATCAACGGTGTCACTGTCACTGGGACTGCGCGGTATCGGCTGCAAGTAAATCGTCGGGCACCTAAACCGACCCAAAGCACGACTCAACCAAAAGCCAAGCAGCAACGCCAACAGCGTCGCCAGTAAGACCAAGCGGCTGGTAGGCAGTCGTCTAGCCCTAGTTGTGGCTGTCGTCGCCGCACCCGCTTGAGCAGGTAGCGTGTTGCGGCGAATCGTGAAGTAACGCCAGCGGGCACGCGGGTCGGTATCCTCCCAGATGATGAGTGCCCTTTGATGCAGCAGGTTAAAGGAAACGGCGTTAACAGCCTCCAGAAAGCCACTGGGGCAGTAGCGGAGGAGGATAGTGAGAAGAGTGTCCATAAGGGGTAAGGCTGTGAGCCTATTGGATGAGCACCCGGTGCTGGCAAGCCGATGGGTTTAAGGAGCGTGGGTGGTCGTTGGGTGGGTTCGTTGGTCGATGCGACCGGGACTGCAAGCAAGGGCAATCGCACCGACCGTCAGCAGGGTGATGAGTGCCGGGATGATCAAGCGCCAGCAGGTGGTGTGGTTGCTGTTGTGGGCTTTCCCAGGGTTTGCAACGTACTGAGCGCCTCCTGGAGGGAAGCCGTCTCATGGGTTTGGGTGGTGTCGATGCAATGAGCGCGTTCTTGGTACAGCCGTTGCTCCAGGTGCAGCTCCGTCGCTTTCTTGGCGATCGCCTCCTTCGCTTGTCGGGTCTGGTTGAGTTTCACTTCCCGCTGCTGCAAGTCTGTTTGCATCGCGTTGGTGACCAGATCAGCCGCTTCAAGGAACTGTGCTGCCAGTGCGAGTGGGTCTTCAAACTGGATGGCTGTATCGGCTCGTAACCCTTCGAGGCTGTAGGTCTGTGGGAGTTGAGGCGTGGTCAACACCAGTTGATGGTTGCCAGTTTCAACAGTGACAGTGGTTGTGGGCGTGGGGTCTGGTGCTACAGGAGCCGGATATTGCAAAGCCATCGCTTGCAGGTAGCGATCGCCATAACCCTCTTCGTTCGCCGCCTTGAACTCTTGAAAGACTTGCAGCCCAAACTCACTGAACTCAAACACTGGACTACCAGCTTTTGTCGTGCGCACCGCGACTCTGAGGGCTTCAGAGCAATGTTGATACGCCGTTTCTAACTTCTCCCACCAGCGCTTGCGGAGTGTGGATTCATTGACTTCGAGGAAGGCGGACAATTCGCCAAACGTGTATGTCCTGGGCACGTCCGTTAGTTGGACAAGCTTGCGCCAATGATTGTCCTGAGCTGTGTCCGAGTAGTCCGCTGTTTTTTGCCCACACGATTCCTGCACAGGCTCTAAACCTGTACCAGCTTTGGTTTCCATAGATTGTCCTCTGACGAAGATTGAAGTCCGTAAACAGTGCCGGTACTGCCGCCAATCAGTCCGGTTTCTGTCCTGGTCGAATTGAATACTAGCACAAGTGAAACATAATGATTCAATATGAAACAAGTTAAGTCAAAGCAAGTTAGTTTGTTTCAATCAGAACAGAAACTCGCAGGGGTAAGCTATGGAAAGTGATCGAGCAAGTAGAGTTGTGGCAGATCGAGTACCAGTAGACATTGAAGGGCTGCGTGAACGTGTGGCTCAAGCTCATGCAAATAATCCTTTGTGGGAAAAACTTTCCTTGGCTCAACAACTTAGGCAGCTTATTGAGCAGGGTTTAGAGTCTGCTGAAAAAAGTGCGTCTCAACAGCAAGACAGCAAGGATCGATCGGTTTCATGATTCAACTCCTCGACAGCAACCAAATTCCTACCCCAAACATTGACCACCTGGTGCTGGAGGACGATACACCTGTGGATTTCCTGTCTGGGAAGCAGCAACGATTGCTGGTCGAGCCGCTTTACAGTGCCAAGGCTTTACCGAAACCCTTCCTGATCACTGCCAATGTCGGTCTGTTCTACACGGTCAATGGTGATCCAGTTGTCCCCGACGTGATGTTGAGCTTAGGTGTCCAGCGTCCCCAGGACTTGTCTCAAAAGAAGAACCGCGCTTACCTGACCTGGGAGTTCGGTAAATTGCCCGAGGTCTGTATTGAACTCGTCTCGAACCAGGAAGGGGACGAATTGACGTTGAGTCAGGAGTCACAGCAACAGGGCAAAACAACCGCGAAGAAAGACCTGTATGCTCAACTCCATATTCCCTATTACGTCGTCTTTGACCTACGGCAACAAATTCAGGGTCAGGACGACATGAATGGGTCGCTGTTGCGGGTGTGGTCGATGTCAGGGGCTCACTACACCGAACTGACACCACCAGAAGGCATAAGCACCGTGGGTCAGTCGCTCTGGCTGGAAGACATTGGGTTAGGGCTGACGCTGTGGGAAGGTCTGTTTGAAGATATCACCTGGGTGTGGCTCCGCTGGTGTGACCAGACTGGTAAGGTAATTTTGACTGGTGCGGAAGGGGCTGATGCTGCGGAGCAAGCAGCACAGCGACTTGAGCGGTTAGCCGAGCAATTGCGGGCACTAGGCGTCGACCCAGACACGATGCCATAACAACTTAGACCCTGAGCGCGGCGGCACCCGAAGCTTTGCCAGGTAAGAGCGATCGTCCCGTGGTTCTGTGGCTGAGTGGTAGAGCCGTGCAACCTGATCAGAGCAGGCGAAGGGAAAAGAGAGGGAGGAAAAGGAGAGTAGCATAGTGGTAAGTTCTCTCGTCTCTGGCTCTCCTCATGACCATAACGAAAGCCGCACCGCAGC
>Ga0163149_10002454_pt1 | contig 22210 bp, 20 predicted proteins | sample OliLakLV19MP5G1_FD_148604 | JGI IMG/M metagenome (GOLD analysis project Ga0163149, IMG submission 148604) | Freshwater microbial mat bacterial communities from Lake Vanda, McMurdo Dry Valleys, Antarctica - Oligotrophic Lake LV.19.MP5.G1 | ecosystem: Environmental > Aquatic > Freshwater > Lake >...
TTATAAAGTTCACTCTAAAGATCATGTTGAGGGACTAAAGTCTACTTCATTACAGGTAAAGCTCGGTGAGTGTAATCAAGAATTTGGCAACGAGGCGAGTGTTTGGAGTGGAACATACCGAGCTGCAATCTCATCAGTAAAAGCTTCGCTTCGTTGTGTAGATCTAATCGTTGAGGATCCAAATAATCAAACTCGTGCTTTTGCAAATGTCTGGCCGGCTGGTCACCATGCTGAAGGATCTAGTCCTGATTCCAGTAATGATATTGCAATGGGATTCTGCTATTTATCAAATGCCTCAATAGCTGCCATATATGCAAGAGATCTTGGGTTTAGAACACTTGTTATAGATATAGACAACCATAGTGGAAACGGCACACGGAAATCATTGATGAATAAAGATGGTTTGGCTGTGATAGATCTCGTTTACTGCTCTCCATTTGATGAAAAGAGTAGCAGGTATCTAGATGGTTTTTATGATTCAAAGAAGGAAAAGGTTATTGGAATAGCGCGGGAATTTCCATATAGGCATGACGATCCTATTTTAGGAACAAAACAGCACCCCGTATATTCAGCCTCAAATATTTTAAGTTTAGAGTTTAGGGGAAAAGAGTATAGAGAGAAAGAATATAGAGAAGAAATCACTAGGGTCGAACCAGCCGCCTCCCCAAATGAAATTTTAGATCGATATAACAAAGAGGCAATGCCGTGGATTGAAAAATTTAATCCTGAAATTATTATCTGGTCTATCGGTGTAGATAGTGCGTTTGACGATCCACTTGGTGCTCTCGGATTTGCCCCAAGTACCTTTTATGAAATAATTAAAAAAACCTCAGATCATTTTCCTACTGCAAAAGTGATGGGTGTTATGGAGGGAGGCTATAAAGCTGAGAATTGGAAAAACTGCCTCTGGCCGGCGTTATATGGATTAGTCAGCTAATATAATTCATAGTTCATCCCCTATATATCAGCTTGACCATATTTCCGAATGAAGTTCAGCTTACCTTTAAATTTCGTTGAAAATTAAAGGTATGGTTAATAGAAGTATCAACCCATCGAAAACACACAGTTGTTTTCTCTTTGGAGCAAGAGGAACTGGGAAAACCTCACTTATTAAGGAGCGTTTTTTTAATGATCAGACACTTTATATCGATCTTTTAAGAGATTCTGAATTTGAGAGCCTTAATCTAGATCCTGATTCACTAGAAACCCGTATCGCGGCAAGATCTAATATAAAAAGAGTAGTCATTGATGAAGTTCAAAAAGTACCTGCGTTGCTCGACATGGTTCACCTGCTTATTGAGAAAAAGAAAGGAATCCAATTTATTCTCACCGGATCTAGTGCCCGAAAGTTAAAGCGTGGAGGCGCGAACTTACTAGCTGGACGAGCTTGGGTATATAACCTTTATCCTCTTACCCATGTTGAGTATGGAGATGGCTTTGATCTGCAATCAGCTTGTTAGAGATCTTAAACCATTCCAACGGTTTCTTCCTATCGCGGCGCAATCTTCTGGTCAAATTATTAACTTCAGTCAGATTGGGCGAGATGTTGGAGTCGCACCACAAACTGCCGAGGGTTATTTTCAGATCCTTGAGGATACGTTATTAGGCTTTCACCTTCCGTCCTACCACCCTTCGCTTAGAAAACAAGAGCGCATGAGCTCTAAGTTTTACCTGTTTGATATCGGAGTACTTCGAGCCTTGTTAAGGACAATAGGCACTCCATTACAATCGGGCACTTACGCATTTGGAAGAGCATTTGAGCATTTTGTTATTCGTGAAATAATATCCCTGTCGTCCTACCAACGAAAAAACGATGAATTTTATTACTATGCAACTCATGGTGGTAGAGAAATTGATCTTGTTATTGATAGGGGCTCAAAAGAAAAAATTTTTATAGAGATTAAATCTAAGGATAATATATCCGCAGAAGATATTCGACATCTTGAAGCCATTAGCAGTGAAAAGAAATTAAAAGACTCCTCTTATTACTGTCTCTCTCTAGATAAGAACGCAAAGAAATTTGGTAACGTGTTATGCTTACCTTGGCAAGAAGGGCTAAAAGAGTTGGGGCTTATTACTTCTAACTAGATGCCGATTCGTATCGTCGTAAACCTCAACTTCAAATAGTTGAAGCTAAAGAGGAACACTAGTTCGATCCACCTCTTTCTGATACTCTTTTGGCATTCGATTATAATCAGCCAGATCAATTATAAATGGAAGGTTACTTTCCTGTAGCTTCTCCCTTATCTCTCCTAAAAGTAAGAGATCCATCTTTTCAGAATCTTTAAGACAGAGATCAAGATCAGAGTTTTTTTGGGCCTTCTTTGCAATTCGAGAACCAAAAACAAAGACTGGCTTGTCTGTTAATCCCCTCACGATTGTTCGAACTATAGTGAGCTGCTCTGGTGTGACCCCTTCGTCCACTAGATATCCTTAAGATTGCTTAGAGTTGCGAAAAGTCGATCTGCTTCTTCAACAAATTTTGGAATCACCTGATACACTTCGTTGGCAGTTTCGCTGTTGTATGTGTGAGAGGTCAGATTTCGCTTTTCAATAAAAAGGAGCCATGAAGCAGAATCACTTAAGAGCTTTAGAGTCGCCAAGGCTTTTTGGAATGGTAACAGAAGACTTGATTTATCAACCATATTTTACTTTTTAACATCAATGATTATGAAAACCAATCTATAGATTGCCTGGTCATTGACTGTTTATTGTCTAACTAGATGCCGACTCATATCGCCGTAAACCTAATCGCCAGGCAATTGAAATTAAGAACCAAAGTACAACCATTGTAAAGATCATGTATATGACTAAAGCCCAGGCTGAGCTGTCTATTAAAAAATGAACTGGGGCACTGCCAACAAGCAAAATTGGGATTGCGATCGTAAACAGTCGCTTAAAAAATGATCGATATAAAATATCCGGCCATTTTGCGACAGCTTGCAATTGAATTCGAACAAAGTTAAGAGCAGTTCCATCAATCATCCAAAACATTCCCATGCAGATAAGGACCTCTATTAGCACAAGGAGTGATAATCCAGACAATACAAGGATAGGCAATAGCAACCATTTGGTAAGAGTCAGCTCTAAAATTGATCCGTAATAGATAAGTAATCCCCACGGCACAAAAAAATTAAACAAGGTACCTGGGCGTAACCGTGAAAAGAGAACAGTGAAAAGAGTCCCCAAAGGTCTTAGAAGTTTATAATCTAGGTTCCCAGTTTTTATATCATCTGAAAAAACCCAGAAGGACTCACTGATAAATGTAATGTGTAAATGCTCAACAGTAAGCATAAAAGAGACAAAGAATAGAAAATGATACCGATTCCAATCGCCCATACTTGGAATAGTATTAAATAAAATATCAGCAGTTATGATTGCACTTACATAGAAAAGGAGGTCCATTATGGCAACGAGGATAAAGTGTCCTCTAAAGCTCATCGCTTGAGCAAAGCTTGCTGCGACAAACTGGCGATAAACATCTAGGTAATGAAATAATCGCTTTGTCATATTCCAGCCGCCGTATAGAGCTTTACTCCCTTATTCCATATTACCTTAAGCATAAAAAAGGCGATTATGATCCAAAAAAGTATAATGAAAAATGAAGAGAGAAATCCGTACTCCCCCTGTCCCATAAATATCTTAATCGGAACGAAAGTCAGATAGGGGAAAGGGGTATAAGCTAAAATAGATTGGAGCCACTGTGGATATAGATCGATCGGAATAATTGATCCCGAAAGAAATTGAGATATTGTAATAAGCATGACTCTTAACACCCAAGTTTCCTCCATCCAAAAAGAGAGAAGTGCAATTGAAAACATTAAAATAAACCAGAGTACCCCAACTTCTAAAGAGATAACTATTCCTTGCAATAGCGGAATCCAACTTGCCCATTCCACAAGACCACTCATTAGTAAAGCAAAGACGGTAAAGAGACAGATTGTTAACTGAGTTAATTGAAAACCTAGGAATGAACCGGTATGAAATTTCCAAAAATCAAATGGATATAATAAAAAGGCAGAGATTCGACCCATTCGGATGTCTTCAGAGACTTTTGAGTTTATATATGCCAAACCAAGAAAGGCCACGACCATTGACCATGCTTGATAGTTGAGCATCTCTTGAAGGGTGTAGTTTTTAATGATGGAGAGATCGTTAAGAGCATAAATAGATGACCAGATATTATATTTAACGAGATAGAATACTAGAACTGGTGCAATAACCATTAAGATAAAGTTGAACTTGTAAGCCATCTGATTGGTCCAAGTAATCTTTATTGTCTGCCACCATTTTAGAAGATCTGCATTTGGCATTCTAATTTTTATACTCTAATTGTTTTTACGATCTTCCAACCAGTTCAGGTTTTGAAATAATTGACTTCATTACTCGCTCAATTGGAAGTTTGTCGGTCGAAAAATCTAAGACTGGATATTTTGATAATACCTCTGAAGCAATCTCTCTAAAATTATCCTCAGAAATTCTAAGTTCTACTCGCGTTGAATCCTCGCTCCATTCTGGAAATAATTTTTCCCAAATTGGATCTAACTTATTTGGAGCTTGGCTAAATATTATTGAAACAAATTTATCCCTTCCAAGGAGGCTCTCAAACTTAGCAATTGGCCCGTCAAAGTATCCTTGACCATTTAAGATTAGTGCTACTCGATCACAGAGTGCTTCGACATCAGCCATATAATGAGAAGTTAAAATAATCGTTGTCCTATATTGTTTTTGATAGGAGATAAGAAAGTTACGAATATTCATCTGAGCAACGACATCTAATCCAATTGTTGGCTCATCTAAGAATAAAACTTCAGGTTGGTGCAAAAGACAGGCGATCATCTCCATCTTCATTCTCTCTCCAAGAGAGAGTCGGCGCACATGAGTGGTTAAAAGATCGGTTACATCAAGTAACAGAGCTAGTTCATCTAAGCGCTCTCTAAATACAGGTTCTTTAATTTCATAGTAGGCTTTCAGTAAAAGAAAAGAGTCCATTGCTGGGATATCCCACCATAGCTGAGATTTTTGACCCATTACTAAAGAGATCTTCCTTCGAAATTCAATGTCACGTTTAAAGGGCTCAAATCCTAAGACAGAAACTTCACCGTCACTAGGAGCAATAATTCCAGTAAACATCTTCATTAGCGTTGTTTTACCAGCTCCATTTGGGCCCAAAAGACCAACCATCTCTCCTTTGTCAATGTTAATAGAGAAATCCTTAACAGCTTCAACCAAAGTATGTTGCGGAGAGATAAAGGATTTGAGTGTTCCTAGAAGGCCAGCCTCTTTAGTAGCTCTTTTAAATCTCTTTGTTAGATTTTGGCATTTGATTATCATTTAGAATCCAGACTGACTTGATCTGACAAAAACCTTAAGATCTACTATCTCATCGCCATCACGCAGCTGCTCGACTACATCCATTCCTTTTTTTACCCGTCCAAAAACAGTGTAGTGACCATTCATATGAGGCGCACTTCCAAGGACAATATAGAATTGTCGGTTGTGAGAGAGCCTTTCGGGATTTGCATTGTCAGGAGGCCTGGCCATGCCAAGCGCACCGACATCATGTTTAAATCCGGTAAATTCTGGTGGTAAAAAATAAGAGGGTTTTTCACTTGTCTTTGATCGCTCTCCACCTTGAATTAGGTAATTCGGCTCAAAGTGATTAAAGATGGTGTCCTTATAAAACCCTTTATCAGCTCTGAACTTTAAATTAGCGACATGCCAAGGTGCGTCCTCAGGATAAAGTTCTAATTCAATATTTCCTAGATTGGTATAAATGATAGCCGATCGAAGCTTTTTCATCTCTTCTTTAGAAGGTAGCTCAAAAGGAGGATTGGCCTCAGCAAAACAGAGGTGCATAGGTAACAGTAGAAAAAATATGGTGTATAATAGGCGCATTAGATAGACTCTATCCTTTTCAGGGTTAAGATTTTCTGCAATAGTTTCGGTATGATCATGATGGCCGAAATTTTGGGATTACGCAAAACGTTCTCTTCTATATTAGCGATTAAGGCTATCATACTGTCTTTTGCTTTTTTCTGTACATTAATTATTGGACTAGAGCTTCAAGCCCAGCTAGATCCGCAGTCCGAAACTTCAAATATAGATGCAGTTTTAATATTAGATGCCTCAGGGAGCATGCGTCTTACGGATCCTTCCCGCTTAAGAGATGAGGGAGCTAAAGCTTTTATTGATACTTTAAAGAGTGGGGATCGGATAGCAATTGTTGATTTTGCTGAAGGGGCAAAAGAGATCAGGCCTCTAAGCGATTTGAGTGAGAAAGAATCTATTCAAGCTGACCTACCCAAGGCTGGGGATTCTGGTGAGTATACGGATCTATTATCAGGACTTACTTTAGCAAGAGATATTCTAAACAAGCAGGGTAGAGAGAATGTTCAGAAAGTTATTGTCCTTCTCTCTGATGGTCAAATGGATCCTAAGCCTGAGCTAGCAACCCCTGAGGCACAGATAGCAACTCTATTCTCAAAGGAGATTCCGCTACTAAAGGGGCAGGGAATAATAGTACATACTTTGGCTTTTAGTGAGTTAGCCGACCAAAAACTTCTGGCCGAGATAGCAACTTTGACAGGGGGAGTTAGTCAATTCACCCCTAATGCAGATGGACTAAAGACAGCTTTTGTTGGAATCTCAGAGGCCGTTGAGATCGGAAAGAAAGTAGAGCAAGTTAAAACAGTCTCTACATTTGTTGGTAAAGTTTCTCGAACTTTTCCCGTAGATCCAGGGATAGATGAGGTAACTTTTTATGTAAATCGAGGAGCGAGTACCGGCATTACGTTAATATTACCAACAGGAGAGAGCTATGATGTTGGTAATGCTCCAGCGAACACCAAATGGTTTCGAGGTGATGATTTCGATGTCATTACTGTTACTTCGCCGATAGCTGGAGATTGGGGTGTTTCAGGGATTGAAAGTAAGGACAACTTTGCAACTGCGCTTACCAATCTTAAGCTTGCTATTGAGTGGTCTAATGAGTCGGTTACTGTTGATGAGCCGTTTATAATCGAAGGTAAATTTTTTGAATCACGTAAGCCCATAACTTTACCTCAGCTATCTAGTACACTGTTATATACGTTTCAGGTTATTCCAACTGATAGGATCTCTGAGCCTGTGCTTAAGGGCACTCTCCATGATGATGGACTTAATGGAGATAAAGAGGGGGGCGATGGAATTTTCTCAACAGAGATATCTGTTAAAGATGAAGGAAATTATAAGCTTGTTCTTGGGGCACGTGGAAAAACTCTAGCCCGAGAGCAGTATGCAAACTTTAAGGTTACCCCCCGTTTGTTGACCCTTTCTCTTTATCAAGGAGAAGTAGCTGAATCGAGTGTGTCTCACGGTAAGGATCATGGTAATGATCATGGCAAAGATTCGCATGATCATTCAGATCTCAAAAAGGAAGACATTGGCTCGCATGACCAGTCACAACAAGGTCAGTTTTTTAAAGTGACACTAGATGCTTTAGCTATTGGAATTAAAGAAAAATCCTTAAAGATAAAATCAACCAGTTCTACTCATGTTGTCTACAACGTCGCCGTTCCTGTTGGGGGAAAAAACCAGAGCGAATTTATTATCCCAGTTGATATTATTCCTACAGCAGGCAAGTTTGATGTTTACGCGATTTTAGGAGGAAAGATTAGGGGAAGGGCAGTAAATACTCAAAGTAATCTTCTTAGATTTACAAGCACGACTAAACCAACAGGTGCAGTTGTAATGCCAGGAGCCGTTGACAAGCCAATCCATGAAGATCCCCATGAGGTAGGTAAATCAAAAGAATCAGGAGGAAGCACTCTTTTTGGAATCATAATTCTAACTATTATAAATGTAATCTGCGCAGCCCTGGCCATTAAATTTCTAAAGAAAGTTCTTTCAAGCGTCGTTGTTGCAGAAGAAAATTATGCTTCTCCTACTGTAATAATTGCGACTCTTGATAAATTAAAAGAGAAGATGGGGGCAACCTCACTTGATTTATCTGATGTTGCCTTAAGTCAAAAAGCTATTGAACAGATGCTGGCAACTACCTCTGGTTCAGAATTTGATTCTGCTCTTGAAGAGAATAAGGTTATTGACGCACAGCCTGAGCCAGTGGCTACTGAAGAATCACCAGCAACGGAGGCACCTGTTGCAGAGGAGGCTCCTCCTATTGCTCCGTCATCAGAGGCCATCCCTGTAAATGCTACTATTGAGGATCTAGTTTCCAGTACAGGTTCTGAAGCAAAACCTACAAGTGATCTAGACGAGCAGATGCAAAAACTTCTCGATGAAACCAAGCAGCCAACTCCTACTAAGGAGGGCTCATAATGTCATTTTTATTATTGGCGATCATTGCAATACTAGAAGCTGCAATCGTTGTCTTTATATTATGGAAGCTCTCAGCGCAGAAAAAGAATCTAGCAGCGAATGTAATTGAAGCCTTACAAGAGCAACTCAGCGAGAGAAAGCGTCTTCAATCAGAGATGAAGGGGCTGATGGACGGAATGGTAAAGATTGAAGCTCTTGCTTACGCTGTGCAGCAGCTTCGAGAAGCTCAGGATCAGTTAAAATCTGAGCATGGTAGAATAGCAATTACTCAAACAGAATTAGAGACTGTTGAAACTAGATTACGTGAACTTGAAGAGATAGAAAGAGAGCTTGAGGCTAGTAATATTGAGATTCAAGAGGAGTTGGCCGCGCTTAATGCTAGAGAATCTGACTTAAGATCAAAGAATAATAAGCTTAAATCGGAGATTCAGGATTCTTTAAAACACATTGAAGAACTGCTTGGAGAAATAGAAGTTTCAGCTAAGGTATTAGAGCATGCAAAGTTAATGAAAACGCAACTATTATCGGCTGAAGATAAAATCGAGCAACTGCTACTTCAAATAGAGGAAACTAACGTTCACTATCTTGGTTTAAAAAAGAGATACGATGCTCTAGACATAGAATATGCTCAGCTTTACGAAAAATTTTCAGATTTAGATAACGCTGCTCAAACCTAAAATCCTGCATTTCCTTGTCTGTAGAATCTAGTTTTCTCTTAGTTTTCCCTGATGCTCTACAACATGTCTTGAGGATCAACATCAAATATAACCCTTATCTTTTTGTCACGAGCACAGTTGCTTTGTAAATAATTAAGGACACTGTGAATGGCTACGCTGCTTTTACTTTTTAAAAGCATATGCCAACGCCAAAGTGATTTTAATTTTTGAAGGGGTGCTGGTGAAGGCCCTAATAATTTTACATCAAGCTTTCTTATTCCAATTATGTGCTTAGCTTTCTCTTTTAGAGATTCTAAAAATGGTGAGAGTAATGAAACATCTTCGGAGCTTGCAACAATTCGTAGTAAGCGCACAAACGGTGGATACTCAAGTTTCTGACGTTGAGAGAGCTCAATTTTTGCAAAGCCAATATAATCATCTTCTACTGTTTTTTTTATGCTTGGATGATGAGGAATCCGTGTTTGTAAAATAACAGTACCAGGTTTTTTGCCTCGTCCAGCACGACCAGCTACTTGAGTCAGTAATTGAAACCCTCTTTCGGCGGCTCTAAAATCAGGCATATGCAATCCAACATCACAGTCAATAACGCCAACCAAAGTTACATTTGGAAGATCGTGTCCTTTGGCAATCATCTGAGTCCCAACTAGGATAGAGGTTTCTCCTGAGCGAACCCTGTTTAATATATCTTTGTATGAATCAATCGTGCCGACAGTATCGCGGTCTAATCGATCAACTTTGGCATCAGGGAATAGATCGCAAATCTCCTCAAATATTTTCTCAGTCCCGCTCCCTTTTTTAGTCAGTGTGCCAGGTTCCTTATCACCGGCTTCAACGCAGCTGGTACAATATTCAATCGGCGATGTTGTAAGTCCACAATAATGACATACTAGAGAGTTTTTAAAGTGATGATATGTGAAGGTAACGCTGCAATTTGGACACTGAACAGAGTTGCCGCATTTAAAACATTGTAAAAAACTCGCAAAACCACGTCTATTATACAATAGAAAAACCTGCTCTCTTTTTGCTACAGCATTTTCAACTGCACTAAGAAGTATAGGTGAAATATTTTGCGAAGGCATCTCCCAGGGCTTAAATGATCTTAGATCTACAATTTCAACATTGAGTGGAGTTGTAGAGGCATACCTACTATCTAAGGTCGTTAAAGAGAATTTAGATGATCTTGCACTATAGTAGCTCTCAAGAGATGGAGTTGCTGAGCCAAGTACTACAGGGCAATTACTCATCTGGCCTTTTAAAATAGCCATATCTCTAGCATTATAACGCAAGCCATCTGATTGTTTGTATGAAGAGTCATGCTCCTCATCTACAATTATTAAACCAACATCTATTAATGGTGCAAAGATAGCCGAGCGAGCACCAATAGCTATTTTACATCGACCATCTAATAGTGCAGTCCAAGAGTCCCAGCGAACTCTCTTTGAAAGACCACTATGTAGAGTTGCAATATTATCCCCTAATCGGACACGAAATCTATCAATCAATTGAGGAGTGAGAGCTATTTCAGGGACGACAATGATAACCGATTTGCCAAGTGCCAATACTTTGGATGCAGCTTCGATATAAACTTCAGTTTTTCCACTACCGGTAATTCCATGTAGCAAAAATGTTTTAAAATTATCTGCTTTTGCAGAATCAGTGATCTCGGCTAGTGAATTTTGTTGTTGATCAGTTAATTCAACACTTTTAGGCGCCCAGGCCGCAGCTTTATCTGAAAACATTTCAGAGTTTAAAAGAGGGAGCTCTTCAATCGAAATTACTTGTTGAATAGATAGCTTTTTAATTATTGGTGAGATTCCTTTAAATTTACGAGTGATATCTTCGTAAGCTAACAGACCATCATTGCTCTTAAGCTCATCAACTAGAGCGATAGCTTTTTTGCTTTTACTGGTGAATTCAATGTTAGGATCTAAAAGTTTTACAATTTTTCTCTTCTTATCTGGTACTGCAGATGGAATTGCCGCATCGATAACATTTGAAAGGGGTGAGCCATAATAGCTTGCTACTTTCTTAAAGAAATCTAACTGTTCTGGAATAAAACATCTTCCATTATCTGAAGAAGTTTCTATTGACTTAATGCCAGCATGCTCAACCTCCGTAGGTTCGTGTAGCGAAAGCTGAGTTGGAGCGGAATTAGTTTGCTTTTGAACAAAGCTAGGCTGATCGAGCTTAGAAATTACATAGCCTGTTGTTTTTCTTCTTCCTAGCGGGACGGTCACTCGATGCCCTACATCAACATGAGCACTATCATCTGGAATTTTATAACTCAGAGGTTCTAAGAGTGGGGGAATAACAACATCAACAAATTGTTTCATAAGTAAAAGCTAGGGCAAATGCTATGTTCTTCTAATAATATAACCATATTTTAAAGAATACCCTGTTTTCAAGTGTAATTTGAACATACTATAGCAGTTGTATGAAATAGTATGAAAGTCGAGACGTTGTGTCATATAAGTGCGTCTCATTATAGTAAGTTTGTATCGGGTATTTCAACTAGAAGCTAATGTTGTAGATTCATTTGAGTTAGGATAGTTCAATGGGAATGTTTACTAAGAAAAGAGAGTTCCTAGCTCTTGATATAGGAGGAAGCTCAATCAAGTTGATGGAGCTTGATTGTAGAGGATCTAAACCGTACCTCCTAAACGCTAGCATAACCCCTCTTAGTGGAAATGCATTTTCAAATAATCAAATTTCAAAGAAAGAATTAGTAGCTGAAAAGCTAAGCTCAGCTTTGGCTGGTCGAGGCAAGCAAACATGTAGCTTGATAGTAGCTATGCCCGCCCCAACTATTTTTACTAAGCGCGTAACAATGGCAGAGATGGATCCAAAGGAGTTAGCCTCAACCATCCGATTTGAAGCTGGTGCATATATACCTCAAGGAGTTGATTCGGTTAATCTTGATTACTCAATTTTGAATCGCAAACCAAATGGCGAGCTTGATATCTTAGTTGTCGCTGTTAAAAATGAAATCGTTGATAGTTTTCTTGAGACGATCACCCTTGCCGGTTTTAGCACTGCAATCGTTGATGTTGATTATTTTGCTTTACAGAATGCTTTTGAAACTGCCTATCCTGAACTTGTTGAGAAGCCTATTTGCCTTGTTCATATAGGATCTAGGTATAGCTTTATTAACATCTGTAAAGGTGGAACCTCTCTCTTTACAGGAAATGTAACTCTAGGTGGCGCTTCGATAACCCAGGAAATTGCAAAAACAATGGGCGTAGAATTTGCTGATGCCGAGACTTTAAAGCTTGAGCTAGATGAGACTGGCGAGGCCGGCGATGAGAAATTACTAGCAGTTATTGCAAAAACTAGGAAGTCATTAGTGACTGACTTAGATCGGCAAATACGAATTATGTGGAACGCTAGTGGAGCAGAAAGTGAGATCTCCCATATTTTTCTTTCAGGTGGCGGATCTTTATTAACCAATCTTGATAAAGAGCTATCCTCTGCTTCAGGTGTTAAGTGCGAGCTTATGGATCCGTTTCGATCGTTTGAAATAGGTGATGATTTTGATAAAAACTACATACAAAAACTCTCACCATCGATGTCGATTGCTGCTGGTTTAGCAATCAGACAGTTTGGAGATAAGGTAGAAGGTAAAATTACTGCTTAGTAGATTAATATGATAAAGATCAATTTAGTTGGTGATAAAGATAGCTCAGATTTAGGAGGCCCGTTTCAGGCCGCACTCTATCTACTTACGACTGCATGTGTAATTGTCGGAGTCTTTGTTGCGAACTCACACCTTAACTTTGATACAGAGCTGATTGCCCAAGAGGATAAACTCCTAAGAGCTCAATTAATGGAGCTCAAGACGATTACTAAAGAGGTTCGTGGGTTAGAGAAAAAGAGGGAAACCCTCAAACGGAAATTAGAAATTATAGAGGATCTTAAAAAGAAAAAAATAGGGCCAGTTAGAGTTCTTGATGATCTGAGCCTTGCTATTCCAGAGAAATCTTGGGTTTTAGAGATGCGTGATAAGGAAAGCCTGCTTAGAGTGGATGGACTTGCTCTTGATAATCAAACAATAGCAGATTTCATTAAACAGCTTGAAAAATCCTCCTATTTTATCAGAGTAGATCTGTTAGAGGCTCGTCAGGAAACTTGGCAAGGAGTCAAAATGAAGCGGTTTGCCATCTCAGCAAAGATTGATCTTGGTGGCGAATCAGGCTCGAAAGCAGGAGGAGCTTCCTAATGGGCCCATTTATAAAAGACATACTTGAGCGTCCATTGGGACATAGAATCGGAATTTGGCTAGGCACCATCGCAGTTATTGGCCTCCTTTTGTGGGCTAACACGTATTCTCCTAGCTATACCGAGTACTCAGAAGCCGTTACTAAAATTGAATCATTGCGTAGCGAAGTAAGTAAAGAGAAAAGACTCGCCCTTGATTTGGATAGATATAAGCAGGAAGTTCGTGCTTTAGATTTACGGTTAGAATTTGCTCTACAAGAGTTACCAGATAAGAGTGAAATTCCTGAATTGCTCTCCTCTGTATCTAGTCTTGCAAAAGAGGCTGGGCTTGAAGTTAATCTGTTTAAGGTAAACGCTGAGAAGTTAGATGAATTTTATGCCCGTGTTCCAGTTGAGATCTCTGTTAACGGCTCTTATCATCAAGTTGTCTCTTTTTTTGATGAAGTAGCTCACTTACCAAGGATAGTTAACATAAGTCAGATTGAAATAGTTGAACCAAATTTAAAGAATGGGACCGTTGCTGTTCGGGTTGGTTGTGTTGCAACGACCTTTAGATATTTAACTGCTGAAGAGCAGGGAATTGGATCTAAAGAGGGAACAGAATTCCGGAAGAGACGATAATCCCCTTATAATAAGCACCTTTCAATGATTTTCTTATTGTAACTAGATCCGTGGTCAACGTTTTTTGCTTCAAAAACAAATATTAAGATTAGATCGATTAGTTCTGTTACAAACAGCAATTGTCTTAGTAATTTACGTAGGAACAAAACGTCGTTTCGTTACTTCAAGTAGCTTAAAGTAACTAAAAGGTCTTAATAAATTTTTCATCCTACTCAATGTAAAAGTTCCGTTGACAACACTCTGTGATTGATTTTAGAGATGGTTTTAACTGCAAGACTTGTCCCTATTGTTGACTTTTCTTGCTGCAATGATGAGATGCCGGTGGTTTTTTTGTTGTATATCGGGGATCAGCGTTGGTGGATATTTGTTACTTAATAGACATGAAAATAGCGAAAGCTTTATCTTCATTGCGAACAGTTTGTTATCGAGGAGACGTTACATGAGTATCGCCATTTCCGTTAAGCGGATCTGTTTATCGCTTCTGACCGCGATCTATATTTTAGGATGCGCGGCTCCGGTCTCCTCTCCAGTGACCGGGAGTCTTGACGAGGCGGATCCAATTGCATTGAATGATGCTTTGAACGAAAGTGATAATGAGACATTGGCAAGCAGCACATCTCAGACTGCTAGTGATGATAAGATCTTATCAACTTTGGCTTCAGGGGATGTCGATGCTGAGATAGCTAATTTAACTAGCAATTCTAGTGATTTAATTGCAGCTGCTCTTGGCTCTCCTCAGTTAGTTGGTCTCTCTCTTGAGCAAAAGGGTCGCGATAATAATATCGTAGTTGCCGAAGTTACTTCAGCAGGAACTTACATGATGCAAAAGACAGCCCCGTCTGAGCATGTGGTAACCCTTGAGGATGCAACGATAGCTCCAGCAGCAATGAGAACTCTTGTCTCCCCACCTCAGAGCGGGCTTATTCGATCTGTTCGTGCTGTGCAGGATGGAAGTAATGTACTTTTACGAGTCTTCTCTCATCCTGATGCTGAGCTGACTGCTCAAGCGATCTCAGGCAAGATCGTTATCTCTGCAAAAGAAGGCACTCAAAATGGTAGCGGACCCCTCGCACAACTTTCAGATGAAGTACCTGCTGTTGATACTAAAGCTGAGAAAGCAGCCAAGGCTGTAGCTGCTGATGTAGCAAAAGTCGAAGCTGCAAAAACTGAAGCTGCAAAAACTGATACCGCAGCGACCACAGAACCTGAGGTTGTAGCTACTTCAGAAGTTCCAGCTGAGAGTGATATCTCGGCACTTCTTGAGGGAGAGCCAAAGTATACAGGTCGGCTCATCTCTTTGGATCTTCAGGATACTGATATCGATAACGCTTTAAGAATTATCGCTGAAGTTTCTGATCTAAATATTATTACCAGCGATAATGTTTCTGGCAAAGTTACTCTTAGATTGATCGATGTTCCTTGGGATCAAGCCCTTGATGTAATCTTAAAAACAAATGGACTTGATAAGGTTCAAGAGGGAAATGTTGTTCGAGTTGCTCCTGTTGAAAAGCTAAGGACTGAACGTGAGGCGTTGAAAGAAGCTCAGCGAGCCGACGAAGATCTTCAGCCGCTATTGGTTCGCTACATAAGAATTAGTTATGCTAAAGCTTCGGAAGTAAAGCCACTCGTAGAGGCTGTTTTGTCTGAGCGGGGTGCTGTTGCTGTTGATAGTCGAACTAATCAGATTATAGTGAAGGATATACAGAAAGGAATTCAGAATGTTGTTGAGCTAGTACAAAAACTAGATCTTAGAACTCCTCAAGTTTTACTAGAGACTCAGATTGTTGAAGCAAATCGAAATTTCCTTAGAGATTTAGGTTCTGAGGTTGGCTTCTCTTTTGTTCGATCTCCAGAGATCGGAAATGCTACAGGGTATAACTTTCCAAACTCAGTCGCCGTTGCAGGAGCGCAGGGTGCAGGGAATACAGGATCTAGCTTCCCGGCTGCTGTCACTGGAATTGGATCGGCAGTATCGGCACTCTTTGAAAGTGCTGACGGAAGTAAAACTTTAGCCTTAAGACTGTCATCTGCTGAGAAGGAAGGGCGGGTGCGTATTGTTAGTCGTCCTTCAGTTGCTACCATTAATAACAAAAAAGCTACAATTAAGAGCGTTGAGAAAATTAGAGTTAAGACTCCTGATAGTGGTCTCTCTGTAGCTACTGGAGAGGGGGCTTCTTCTAGCGGCGGTAGTGCTGTTGCTACTGAGACGTTTGAAGTTGGTATCGTTCTAGATGTTGTTCCGCAAGCTTCCCCAGATTATTATGTTCTACTTGATATTAACGCCAAGTCATCAACATTAGGATCTCAGCAGGTAGATGGAATTCCATCTGAGATAGAGCGTAGCGCCACATCAACAATTCTTGTCTCAAGTGGTCAGACTTTCGCTCTTGGCGGTATCTATAAGATTAAAGATAGCGACAATATTGATGGTGTGCCATTCTTTAAAGACATGCCGGTGTTTGGGCAGTTCTTTAGAAGAAATTTAGTGGATAACTCAGATGAAGAGCTGATCTTCTTTATTACCCCAAGGATCGTTGAGGGGAGTTTTGATGATGCTGCGATGAAGTCAAGTTTATAGTTTGAAGAGATTAAGCGGAGAGGGAGTTTTAATATGCAACTTGTTAAATATGTATCAATAGTTTCCCTGGCTTTACTTTGTTCTCTGTTGGCAGTTGGTTGCGGGAGCAGCTCCACCAATAATCAGGGTGTTTCTTTTACCTTATTAGGGTTCTTTGCTGAGCTACCAGAGGCTGGAAGTGAGGAGCTTCCACAGGGTTCTATTGGGCAGGCAGTCCCTATTAGTGCAGTTAATCCTGAAACTCAAGCTGGTAATGCTGTTGGAACCACTACAACTATTGTCGGATTAAAAAACAATATTGTCTCGCAGTTTATCAGAACTGATCGTTTGAAAATATCATACTATATTGAGGGTGCCTCAAAGCAACCTCCTAATACAACGATAGCTTTCAGTGTATTGCTTGGACCTGGTGGCGGATCTTCCTCGGGTGAAGAGGGCGGAGAAGAGAGTAGTAGCAGCTCCTCGACATCGTCCCTGCCAGATTTTAGTAGTATTGCGAGTCAAGGATTCGGATCTTTCCCGATTATTACCCCTGATATCTCTGCATGGTTAAATTTAAATAGAGGATCGTTACCTGAGTTGCCATTTACTTTGACCGCTACTGTAAAGGCAAGTGGTGTAACTTCATCTGGAAATAGAGTTGATTCAAACGAAGCTCAATATTTTATCATCTTTACACCGGATAATGAGATTGCTCCTACTAATGGATCTTCCGGATCTGGTGATGATGTCGGTGGCGATGAAGGCGGAGATGCGTAGCTTTTAGATTGATGCTTGGAACTTTGGCTAGTTATTAATTATGGCAACATTCAGTGAGTATAATATGCGAAGAAAAATTTTAGTACCATTCGTAGCAGTATTTTTTGCCGCGATTGCCGTAGCTACATTTGTAAGTTGTGGTGGGACTTCAGGGGGAGATAAGGATTTTTCTGGTACTCAATTTGTCGCTGATGATTCTGTTGGTTCGATTTTCTTTAAGACCTTACCATCTACTATTCAAACTTCCCGTACTGCTCCGTTTTTAGTTGATGTTCGAGATGGCAGCGGATCTCCGGTTCCTGAAATTGAGATCTCCTGTGATACAGAGCAAGGACTAGCTCTAATTGAGCCAACAACTGGACGAGAGATAACAGATAATTTTGGATCTATGAGTGGTATTCTTGGATGCGCAAGTCCTGGAAGTTTTCAGATCGGTTGCCGATTGCCGATTGGTGCTAATAAAAGAGTTTTCTCTCGGGTAACCTGCACAGGTGAAATTCCTGACGGCTTTGTTGGTTTCCCAGGCGCAGGTGGTGGAGGTCTTGGTGGCGGACAACAGAGCTCTGATGATGCTGGGCCAGGAGGCACTAGTACGGAAGGGTTTGGGATTCTTAGCAAAAGTCTTACCGATGGCTTGATTGAGAAATCTTCCTCTGTCGATACAAACCAGGTTAATAACTGTGGCAGTGAAGGGGATGATACTGAGCCTTTTGGCGATGCCGTCGTTACCATAGATTTTGTTAATGAAACAAACTCCACGATTTCTTGTGAATCCTATACGATTACTGTTCCGTCGATCGGGACTTTTGGACCAATTTCGTTGGGCGCAGCAATCAGTGGAGGGGTAGCTCCTAATGGAGGAGAAGCCTCTGTTTCAGTTCTGCTCGCTGCAGCACAGGGAGATGGGACCAAGACGTGGGCAGGAAGTAATACTACAATCTTATCCTCCACTGGTTTTAAAAATACCACATTTACATTTTCATGTAACAAAGATACTGGAGATAAGGCTGATATTGGTGAATCCTTAACAATCTCGACTTCCTTTGGTATCGGTTTTAGTAACGTTAATAGATGTACAGAGGGCGGCGGCGGAAGTGGTGGCAGCTCTGGCTCTATTACCGGTGCCTCTCTTGATTTCTTAGATAGTGGAGTTGCCTCAACTAGTGCTGACGTAACAGCAACAGCCTGTGGATCTGAAAGTGAGAATATCGGAGATCTGACCTTCACTATGGGTATTAATAACGGCACCGGTGGATCGGTTACTGTTTCAAGTTACAATGTAACTGTAGCTGGTGTTGGTAGCGCATCAACGGTAAGCAAGACAGCTAGTTTAGCCAATGGTTCAGGTCAAACATTTACCGGAACTATCGCTTTAGGTACTGGAACAAGTAAGACAACTCTTGGTGGCACAACCATCACAGCTGTTGGTAATACCAGTGTTACAGTCTTAGTGACCGGTACAAATAGTGACGGAGTGACAGTCTCTGCGACTGCTACAAACACAGTTAACTTTACTGAAGTTGATAACTGCTCATAAAGAAGGACGGTTGTTGTACTCTTCGCGAAAGAAGGAGGGATATACTTTTAAGGCTGGGTGCACTTAAAGCCTTAAAAGTATATCCCTCCTTCTTTCGCTTACAGTGGCAACTTAAATACTCAATAAAATACTATTCAATAGAATTCACCCGAAATGAGAGGAGGTCCTCTTAAGGCTTTAAGTGCACCCAGCCTTAAAAGGACCTCCTTTCGTTTCGGGCTATGTATACAGTGTAAATAAGTGTTAGTAGATGTTGCATAATGAGAGCTGACCAATAGCAAATTAGTTCAGGAATATTAGCGAGTTGTGTGTTTTTTGTAATTACATGCTAGTATACCATGCTTGTATACATAGTTAAGTTGAAAGTTGAGTCAGATTGTAAGTTTGGCTAAGATGGATGGAGTTTGATTTAAATACTCAGCGGTATCATCGGATTAGCTTCAAAGATTTAATATAGATGGATTTTTAGTGGATATAACTAAACTAGAAGAGATTATTCGTATACTTAAGCTCAATGATGTAACTGAATTCGAGCTTAACAATAACGGAACACATATTAAGCTCTCAAGAACAACGCTTCAAGCGAGTTCTAGAGTTATGGTTGCACCTGAACTATATCCAGCAGTAACTCAGGTAGTTACAAACGGAACACATGGAGCTGAATCAGAGGCACCCGCAACCACCATAAATGTAGTTCCATCAAATTGGATTAAGGTAGAATCTCCTATTGTCGGTACTTTTTATAGAAAACCGGGGCCAGATAAGGATTTTTTTGTCAGTGAAGGACAATCTGTAAAGAAAGGGGATACCCTTTGCATTATTGAAGCGATGAAATTGATGAATGAGATTGAGGCTCCAGAATCTGGCAAGATCGAGAAGGTCCTTGTGCCTGACTCTAAGGTTGTTGAGTACGGAGAGGTGCTTTTCTATATTAATCCAAGTGCCTAGTTATATTTATCCACGAATTAAATGAAGCTATCTAAATGAAGCCACCATTTCAAAAAGTACTTATCGCAAATAGAGGTGAGATTGCTTTAAGAGTGATTCGAGCCTGTCATGAACTAGGTATTAAAACAGTCGCTGTTCATTCTAAGGCCGATGCGGAAGCACTCCATGTAAAGCTTGCCACAGAGAGTGTCTGTATAGGCCCAGCACTAGCTCGTGAAAGCTATTTAAATATTACTGCAATTATGTCTGCTGCTGTAGCAACTGGAGCTGACGCTGTTCACCCTGGTTACGGATTTCTTAGTGAGAATGCAGCATTCGCAGAGATTTGTGGTAGTTGCGGAATTACCTTTATTGGCCCAACTGCTAGAGCAATGCGAACAATGGGGGATAAGGCCAGAGCTAGGCGGATTGCCGATAAAGTAGGGGTGCCAACAATACCAGGGGATAGCCGTGGATTTTTAGACCCTAAAGAGGCGCTTGAAGTAGCTAAACGAATCGGTTTTCCAATTTTGTTAAAAGCTTGTGCTGGTGGCGGTGGTCGCGGCATGAAGATAATAAAAGAGGCCGAGGGGTTTGATGATATTTTTCAAACTGCCAGCTCTGAAGTTATGGCCGCTTTCGGAGATGGAAGTTTACTTGTAGAGAAATATCTTCCTCGAGTCAGACATGTTGAAGTTCAGATAGCTGGAGATCGATATCAAAATCTTATCCATCTTGGTTGTCGTGATTGTTCAGTACAGAGAAGGTATCAAAAATTAGTAGAGGAAAGCCCACCATACGGACTCTCTCAAAAAATCATAGAACAGCTTCAAAATTCTGCCGTTGAAATAGGAAAGGCAGTAAGCTACTCAAATGTTGGCACGATTGAGTTCTTAGTCGATCTTGAAACAGACAATTACTATTTCATTGAGATGAATACCCGTTTACAGGTAGAGCATCCAGTTACTGAATTAGTGACAGGAGTTGATCTTGTTAAAGAGCAGATTCAACTCGCAGCCGGGATGGAGCTCTCTTATCAACAAAAAGATATTAAGATCACTGGCCACTCAATTGAAGTTAGAGTCAATGCTGAAGATCCAGTGGCCATGGTTCCATCTCCTGGTAAGATTAGAGGATATCATGCTCCCGGAGGACATGGTGTTAGAGTAGATTCAGCTCTTTATAGTGAATATACAGTACAGCCTTACTACGATTCTCTAATCTCTAAGCTAATTGTTTATGCCAGAACTCGTGAGGATGCGATCAGTAAGATGTTAGTAGCTCTTGATGAGTATATTATCGAAGGCATTAAGACCAATATCGAGCTACATAAAAGGATCCTTAACCATACTGATTTTAGAAATGCCACTGTGCATACTAAGTTTCTTGAAAGTGTAGATCTGTTTAAAGACCTTAGAATTCCAAAAGATAATCTTGAATCCCACGCGCTATGAAATTGAAATTTAAAACTCCGAAATTAATGCTTCCTAAATTCACAAAATTATTCCTTTATCTAAGTCTGATCTTATTCGTTGTTGCAGTAAGTCCAGTCTTTTCAGAGCAACCTAAAATATCTATTCCAGAGCCTAGCTTTCACTTTGGTAAGGTAAAACAAGGACACATTGCCAGTCATCAATTTGTGGTTAAGAATATTGGAAGTGCCGAGCTACAAATTCAAAGGATCGTCCCTGGTTGTGGATGCACCGCCACTAATATAACTAAGAAAAAACTCCTTCCTAATGAAGAGAGTATTATAACTGTTGATTTTGATACCACTGGCTTTCTTGGGAAAAAGGTTAGAAATGTTAGTGTCGAAACTAACGATCCTAAAATGCCAGTAGCAATTCTAACTATGCAAGGAATGATCGAGGCTGATGTCTCAGTTAAGCCTAGAGTTGTTAATTTTGATGAAATTACAGTAGGCGAAACAAAATCTAAAGAATTTACCTTGATAATGACAGAAGGATCTAAGACAAAAATTTCCTCAGTCTCAACTAAATCACAGTATATCGACGTTACTAAAGTAAGAGAGGAGAATGGAAATCAAGTTTATAAAGTTCAGGTAAATAAAGATGCCAAATTAGGAACCCTAAGAGCAATGATCCTTGTTAGTTTAAGTGACAAGAGTCACACCTCTTTAAATATTCCTGTCTTTGCCTCAATAGTCGAAAAAAATAGTTAAGTTTATTTTTGCAATATGAAGAGTATTTTATTACTCACTCTTCTCCTCTGTTTCACTGCTTCCGCAGAAAACATAGATATCTACGGAATGTCTCTCTCTGTTGATTCGATCGAAACGATTGATTCTAAACTTGTAAAGCTCACGCTTGATGGGAAAAGTGAGCTTATCTCTTCTAGGGATATTAAAATTAAAGTTGTAGAGGCCGCAATTAAGAATGGATCTATACAGGATATAAACCTTGATCGCTTAAGGGGGATTCTTTTAAAAGCTTTGAACGAAGAGGATCTAGTAGTAGCGGGTACTATTTTAAGCTCTCTTATCACTACTGATAAAATAGATCTGAACAAAATTGATCAGAGTCGGCTTTTACAGCTCCTAAAAGAACTGTCTAGTCT
>Ga0163149_10002457_pt1 | contig 22143 bp, 15 predicted proteins | sample OliLakLV19MP5G1_FD_148604 | JGI IMG/M metagenome (GOLD analysis project Ga0163149, IMG submission 148604) | Freshwater microbial mat bacterial communities from Lake Vanda, McMurdo Dry Valleys, Antarctica - Oligotrophic Lake LV.19.MP5.G1 | ecosystem: Environmental > Aquatic > Freshwater > Lake >...
AAATTAGCCACGAAAACAGGAATAAAAAATACATTTTAAAAACAACCAACCCTCCCTTCGGCTGTTCATTCGTGCATTCGTGGCAACCTTTTTTTACCCACAATACGGATGAAAAAATTAGCCACGAATGCAGGAATAAAAAATACATTTTAAATACAACCAACCCTCCCTTCGGCTGTTCATTCGTGCATTCGCGGCAACCTTTTTTTACCCACAATACGGATGAAAAAATTAGCCACGAAAGCAGGAATAAAAAATACATTTTAAATACAACCAACCCTCCCTTCGGCTGTTCATTCGTGCATTCGTGGCAACCTTTTTTTACCCCACAATACGGATGAAAAAATTAGCTCCGAAAGCAGGAATAAAAAATACATTTTAAAAACAACCAACCCTCCCTTCGGCTGTTCATTCGTGCATTCGTGGCAACCTTTTTTTACCCCACAATACGGATGAAAAAATTAGCCACGAATGCACGAATGAACAGCCAAAAGAAAGGTAAATTGTGTTATTTACTTGTTTTTTATTCGTGCACCTGCTGATGGCAGTTAGGTTTGTGGTTACCCTTTTTTTACCCACAATACGGATGAAAAAATTAGCCACGAATGCACGAATGAACAGCCAAAAGAAAGGTAAATTGTGTTATTTACTTGTTTTTAATTCTTGCACCTGCTGACGGCAGTCAGGTTCGTGGCAACCTTTTTTAACCCACAATACGGATGAAAAAATTAGCCACGAATGCACGAATGAACAGCCAAAAGAAAGGTAAATTGTGTTATTTACTTGTTTTTATTCGTTGCTGTTTTTATTTGATGTTGCGCAACAAAAATTCTAACTCACTCAATATTATTGCCGTAGCTCCCCAAACCCTGTGTTTATTAATGAGATAACATGGAGCTTCAAAATTGATATCCTTTCTATTGATATTTATAGTTGATTTATTTGTTTGATCCAATAAAATATTTACCGGAGTTTCTATTATATATTCCACCTCATTTTTATCCGGAAAAAAATCAGGTTTAGATTTTATCAATCCTAAATACGGATATACAAAAAAATTACTGGGAGGGATATAAATGTTACTCAGTTGTCCAAATATTTTAATTTGAGATCTTTCAACGCCAATTTCTTCTTCAGTTTCGCGCAATGCGGTAAAAGAAGTATCCTTATCCGTTTCTTCCACTTTCCCTCCCGGAAAACTTACCTGTCCTCCATGCACACCATCGTACGAAGGGCGTTTTATTAAAACCATAAAAATTTCTTCGAGCACAGGATAAAATAATATCAACACTGCACCTTTTTTTGCGGAGGGATAATCCTTTTCCTCAAAATTTTCGATAGGACGCGCAACTGGCGCCATAATTTTATGTGCTTCCAAACCAGGCAACCCTAATTTGATCTTATCTGAAAGTATGTTGGCAAATGTTTCTATCATATTCGCGTAAAGATTACTTTTGAGTGCCCGAAATTATCGTAAAATTGTTTAAATTCGGGTTTTGAAAATGATGCAAATGAAAAAAATCTATACTCTACTGCTTCTTAGCATTTCAATTTCCATTTTACATGCAGGTTCAAATGCCAAAACCGGAGATCTGCAGTATATTCAAAACAATGGTCAGTGGCAAAAAAATATTCTGTTCTCTACTCCAGTTTACGGAGGAAATCTGTATCTCGAAAAGGACAGGTTTACCTGGGGTTTTTCTAATTCTTCCGAATTGGGACATTATAAACACGAGGGTAATGCGGAGGATATTAAGAATTTCATATTAAAAAAACACGCATTCAGAACGCATTTTCAAAATGCCAATCCCAATGTCAAAGTTACCGGAGAAAATAAATTCGATAATTATTACAATTATTTTCATGGTAACGACGAATCCAAATGGAAAGGCGGGGTGCCCGCATATGGTGCTATAAGATATGAACAACTGTATCCCGGAACCGACTTGTTAGTTTACAGTCAGAGCAATTCCATGAAATACGACCTTATACTTGCTCCAAATGCCAACGCTTCTCAAATTCGGTTCCGGTATGAAGGATTACAGGATATTCGCATCAGCGGGGGAAATCTGGAACTGATTACTTCCATCAATACAATACTGGAAATGCACCCAATTGCGTATCAAATGGTAGCAGGGGTAAAAACTATGGTTGAATGTGATTTTATATTGGAGTCTACAACGGTATCATTTTCATTTCCAAATGGTTATGATAAAAATATTGAATTAACAATTGATCCTGCTATCTTGATATTTGCCAGTTATTCCGGTTCTACTGCCGACAATTGGGGATATTCCGCAACCTATGATGAGGAAGGAAATTTATATGGTGCTGGAATCTCTTTTGACGATGGTTATCCCCTAACTGTTGGTGCATTCCAGGACGCTTATGTGCCCGGTACTGATTTTTACGTAGCCGACATTACCATTTCGAAATTTACTCCTGATGGAACCAGTTTAATTTATTCTACCTATTGTGGTGGCACTTCAAACGATCTTCCTTATAGTTTGATCGTAAATAATGATAATGAATTGATCGTTTTTGGAGCTACCGGGTCTAACGACTATCCGGTTACTGCAGGTTGTTTCGATAATACTTTTAATGCCGGTGCATTTATAATTATTGAAGGTGTGCTGTATTTTAATACCGGCAGTGATGCTTTTGTAACAAAATTCAATGTAGACGGTACTGCTTTGATTGGATCTACATTTTTGGGTGGAACCGGGAACGATGCTTTAAATACCGGAAGCACCTCCTATAATTATGGTGACCATGCCCGAGGTGAGGTTACTGTTGATGGTTTGGGTAATATTTATGTGGCTTCCTGCACCCGCTCTTCAGATATGCCCGTTACTGCAGGTGTTTTTCAAAGTACTATTGGCGGACAGCAAGATGGGTTTGTAGCCAAACTGAATGAAGATCTCTCCGAACTAAATTGGTGCAGCTTTGTAGGCGGTTCCTCCGATGATGCAGTATATAGTATCAAAAAAATGAATTCTTCAAAATTTGTTGTTTGCGGTGGAACAGCAAGTAATAATTTCCCTACCACAACAGGTGCACTTAATGAAACCTATAAAGGCGGAACCTGCGATGGCTTTGTAATGACCATTGAAATAAATGCTACCGAAATATTTAATAGCACTTATATTGGGACAAATAATTACGACCAGACTATGCTTACAGAAATAGATGATGTAAATTCCATATTTATCACTGGTCAAACTTTGGGGAGTTACCCTGTAATTGGCGCTGTTTATGAAAATCCCGGAAGCTCACAATATATCACGAAATTGGATTCTACCCTTTCGGAAATGGAGTTTTCCACAGTTTTTGGGAGCGGTGATAATGCAGTGAATATCTCCCCAACGGCCTTTTTGGTTGATAATTGCAATTATATCTATGTTTCAGGATGGGGAGGTAGTGTAAATCAATTTTATAACCCGGCTACTGGCACTGTGCATGATATGCCGATTACTGGAGATGCTTTTCAATCTTCTACTGATGGCAGTGACTTTTATCTTGTTGTGTTTGAAGAAAATATGACCAGCTTGATCTATTCTACTTACTTTGGTGGACCATTGAGCGGAGAACACGTTGATGGCGGTACAAGCCGTTTCGATAAAACCGGAGTGGTATATCAGGCAGTTTGTGCAGGGTGCGGAGGTAATGATGATTTTCCAACAACGGATGATGTTGTGAGTAATACCAATAATAGCTCAAATTGTAATTTAGGGGTGTTCAAATTCTCGCTAACACAATCGGCAACCGCAGCCGAGTTCACGGCTGATCCAATAAGCGGGTGTTTTCCGGTTGATGTTGAATTTGACAATAACAGTGTAAATTCCGCTTCTTACAATTGGGATTTTGGAGATGGCTCTACTTCCACGGAAGAAAATCCTGCACACAGTTATGATACACCCGGAACCTATACGGTAACTTTAATTGCAAATTCTGCATTAGATTGCGTTCCTGATGATACAACCACCATAGAAGTAACTGTTTATGATTATCCTGAGGCTGAATTTACTTTTAGTCCAAACCCTGCTACGGTTTTCTCCCCTACCAATTTTACCGATGAAAGTTTAGACGCAGTGGAATGGTTTTGGGAATTTGGGGATGGATTTACCTCCACAGAGGAAAATCCGGTTCATTTATATCCAATTGCAGGTGTTTTCGAGGTTTGTCTGACAGTAACCAATGAATTTGGTTGCGAAAGTAAAATTTGTGATACAATAATTATTGAGGAGATTTCGATATTAGATGTTCCCAATGCCTTTTCTCCAAATGGAGATGGAGTGAATGATTTCTTTCTTCCTTTAAATTATGGATTGAGCGATTTCGAATTTAAGATTTATAATCGTTGGGGCGAACTTCTTTTCCTCAGTAACGATCCGGTTAAAGGTTGGAATGGTGTTTACAATGGCGTGGAGCAGGAGTTAGATGTTTATGTTTATGTAGTGAGCGGAAAAGGATTGGATAATGTTGATTATTTCAAACAAGGGAATTTTACGTTAGTGCGGTAAAGGATTTGGCAATTTTCAATTGACGATTTTCAATTTAATCTGAAACCAGGGTTCAGATTAACGCCTAATTTTACCAATTGAGCGTACTTTGAAGCAGTAACCCTGGTATATGTGACAATATTATTTCGATTTAGCATATTTCTCAACATAAACCCTGGTTTATGTGACAATATTATTTCGATTGAGCATATTTCGAAACACAAAAGTGAAAATCGCTTTAAGATCAAATATCTCGCATTACAGTAAGTTCACTCAATTTTACTAATGTGCCCGAACTATAATCGTATTGTGTGATGGCGCTTTCCGAAACGACAATTAATAATCCTCCCAAAACAATTACATCGTAAGGTGAACTGATATTTACGGTTTGTAAAAGTTGCATTTGCAAAGGATCGGAAACATCATACATTTTCAGGTCTTCATCACAAATAAATAATTTATCACCATCGAGTCCAAGTCCAAGCGGATGTGTCATCTCGTAAGTGATAGTTAAAACCGGCGCCGAAATATTACTTATATCAATGATATCAAGTTGGTCGTTTTTAGTAGTTCCGCATGCTGTTCCGGAGCGCAATGTTGAATAGGCAGTAGTACCGGAAACAATTACCGGATCGCAACTCGTCAAGTGCAGTAATTCTGAAACAAATACAGGGTTTTCCGGGACTGCATTATTGTAAATCTGCATTCCTGTGGTAGTACCAATAAAAAGATGATTATCGTATGGGAATATCGTTTCCACGTTTGCAAATAAAGAAATTGCCGATCCTTGCTGTGGAGCTGCCGGGTTAGAAATATCGAACAACTGCATTTCGGATGGTGTTACGCAATATAAATAGTCGTTTACAATGGCAAAACGTGTCATGGAACCGGCAACTCCGTATCCTGGATTATTTGCCGTGCCTTGAGATCCTTCGCCAGAAACTACGTTGCTTGCTGTAAGGGTGAAAAATATACCGCCGTCCCAACCTCCGCTCCATCCGTCGTTGCCACAATCCTCTGTAATAAGCGTATCCCGTTCAATAAAATCTGCAACAACTCCTAAGCCGGGTTCGGTGGTCCAGCCTTCATATTCTCTTTGAGGGAACACATTCATAACTCTATTCACTTCCATAACATTAAGTGGATCAGAAATATCCAAAGCAACTAAATCTATATAACTATCAGCGTATAAAATATTATCTTTCACACTAATATCAATATTACCGGGAATATTGATAAAAGCGATATTTTGCGGGTTGGATGGATCGGTATTGTTGATGATGTGAATTCCTTTATCCAATTCATTTACAAAAATGTACGGCGACATATAATAGATCTTTCCCGGGGCGACAATATCGGTTGCAGGAAGTATTGCAACAGAGGCCCGAAGTTCGGCTTCTGAGATGTAAACAGGGGTATAAGCAATATAATGATAGGTTTTTTCACAGCTATCTTTTAAACAACCACTATAAAGTATAAAGATCAGGAGCGAAAGGGAAAAAATGCTTAGTTTAGAGGAAAGATAGGTTTTCATTTACTTTGTATTTATTCAATTCAAATATAGGTAATAATTATTGTTATTTCATAAAATGGTGTTTTTTTACAAAATATAAACAATCTAAACCCGGTTGAAAACAATGCGTATCCTCCTTATTTTATTCGTTTTTACAGCTTTAATATTCAATTCCAATCAGGCAATTGCACAATCTAACCTGGAAGATGTTGTTTATCTGGAAAATGGCAGTGTTTATCGCGGAACCTTGTTAGGTGATTATCCTGACAGTACCATTGCAATTCAAATATTAGGTGGAAGCATAATTGTGTTACCGAAATCCTCCATAATATCCATCAAAAAGGAGCCTGAATTCGATCCCTTTCAAACTATTTACAGTCCCAGAGATACCGGATATACTTTTTTTACTTCCATAGGACTATTAATGGGCACAAACGATTGGGGATATTCGGGTGGAGTAATACTGGATATTATAAACGGGTATCATTTTAATGAGCGACTACAAGCAGGAATCGGATTGACATTAGAGGCATCTGATGATTTTTATCTTTCGGTATATCTGGATGGAAGATGGAATTTTGTAGAGGGTAAAAACACACCCTTTGTTTACGGTGATTTGGGAATGTACACGCTATTAGCTAATAAAGATGCAAATGGGATAATAGATCTTAATCCTGGAATTACTGCAGGATTAGGTTTGGGTATCAGGATAAACTCCTCTAAAAAACAAACCGGATTTATCATGAGTCTCGGTTATAAATTAAGTAAATATACCGTAACAGAAGAAGACTGGTGGTCGGATAGTCAGACGGTATATCATTATACCAAAAACAAGGCAATATTTAAAATAGGATTCGTATGGTGAATGAACGTTCATTCATCAAAACAAACGGCAATCATATTGTAAAAATTTACACAAAAGGAATAAATAAAAATCACTTCTACTTTATTCGGTTTTGGTTTGGGAAGATGCACTCCTTTTTTATCGATATCGTGAAAAAAGGTTTTTGTAAATTCGGTAATATCCGCTGTAACATTCAATAAATTAATAATAGAATCGTAGTTGTGATGTTTGGCCAACATGGTGGAAGCAATCTGCCGGAAATTCGAATAGGCTGCGGTCTTTTTATCCGATATCCGGTGCGAAATTGGCAATTCTGTTAAAAACTTAAGGCAATTTTTAAGCACAACATCCCAATTTTCATTTTGTATTTCCTTTTCACATAACAATAAATATTGTTTAGAAGAAAATAAAATATGGGCATCGGGAATATTTTTATCTACCATATTAAGTATAGGGTCTAATGCAGAAACGGAGGTAGCTACTATCATACCGTAAAGTAAATAGGAATAACCTCTGATATAACTAAGTTCAGAATTAAGTTAATGTTATTAAATTGTAAATTCGAAATCAGGAATTATAATTCATATAGGTATTTGTAAAACTACCATCCTCAAATAAGTTTATAAGAGCATACCCTGCCGGTGTTTCATGGTATACTTCGTTTTTCCACCAGTCGCCTGATACGGCACCATTGCAGCTGTAAGTAACATTATTATATACCACATTGTCGTACAAATGAATATGTCCGCTCACACATAACTTTACATTTTTATGCTGATTAAAAATGCTAACAATTTCTTTAACATCCGTGTGCATCCATGAACCCGGAACCTGAAATTTTCCAAATTTGAGTTTTACATTATCCAAAAAAACATTAGCACACAAGATTGGTATATGCGACATCACCATTACAGGAGTTTCAGGATGCACTGCCGCAAGATCGTTTATTAACCAATCGGTCTGCTCCTCTCCTAACTTTGCGGTATACCATAAACCGTTTTTCTTTTTTTGTGTGCTGTCGAGAAATATGAAATGCCATCCATTTAGATCAAAACTTTTATACGTCTTATCCATTTTCATCATTTCCATTGCAAAATTCTTTCCGTATAAAAGGTCTTTTTTTTCGGTGTATAAACCCCATATATCGTGGTTGCCAAGACAACTGTCCATTTCAAGCGAACATTCATTTCTCAATAAACTATGCCAAAGATCCCATTGTTTTGTTACCTGCGATTTTGTTTTAAACAGTGCATCTTCAATGGTATCACCTCCATTAAATATGATATCGACCTTTTCCGGTAAATTCTGAATATGATGTAAACATTTTATCAATCCCGAACTTGCACTTTTTGAATCTCCAATATGAATATCTGTAATATGAGCAATCCGCAATATACATTTTGGTTTTTTGTCAGCGGAAATTGTATTGGATGCAATTATTTTATTATCAGGCAAAAATTGACTTGCAGCTAATAATCCAATACTTTTTAAGAGGTTTCTTCTGTTCATACTTTGCGTTTCAAGTTCCCGACAAAGTTCATCTCTCTATATTATTCTATGGTTAACAACAGAATATATTAACCTTCAGAAAACAAACCCGATTGTTTTGCAAATCGTATTTTATCTTAAAATCATATCTTTTTTACTTTATTATTATATGAAGTAAAATTGTATGTTTTATTGTGCTTGATTTTGAAAAATTGTGCATTAAAAAAAATCGATAAGCTAGAACCATTATATTTCAAAATATAGTGTTCATAATCTAAAGTTGAATCTTAATTTAATGTGAACTTTTTATTTTGATTCCGCTTTTCCACAATTGCATTTTTTGAACCTGGATTTGGTTCTGCTATAAATTTTGTTCGCAATTGGCCCTGAATTCTTCTAAAAAAATCCTAATTTTCCATCAAAATACAATCACACATGCGTAAACTTGCCACAATAATCATCGTTTTTACTTGTTTTATCCATTCCAATCTACAAGCCCAAGTCTGCGGTACCTGTTCCATTGATTATGGATTTGTATTGCCCGGTGTTTATCCGGATACGCTTCCACCTGCTACTGCCGGTGAATTTTATGAATCGGATATCACTTTTGTAATGCAAGAAGACACCACCATTGATATTGTGGGCACACTGGAGTTTTTGAATTACCATATACTCGAACCGGTTGGGACGCCTTATGGAATGTTTGTTTCTACAAATTTGGGTGATCTTCCTGTTGATTATGATCCTGATGTGAGTTTATACGGTTGCGCAAGGGTTTGTGGAACTCCTTTGGTTCCGGGTTGGTATGAGGTTACTGTGCCCTTAATAGCAACATTGGAATATCCCGGTGGTGATCAGGCCGCAGAATACAGCATTTTTATTGAAGTTTTGCCGGCTGCAATTGGTGGTGGCGGAATAATTCCAACTGCAACCTTCGGCTGCGATCCACTTGAAGTTGATTTTGAAACCAGTATACCTAGTTTAGGTGTTGATGGATTTACTTATACCTGGGATTTTGGAAATGGAGTTACCAGTAACGAGGAATTTCCTCCTACTCAAACTTATAATGCAATTGGGGGTATAGAAACAGAATATATCGTCAGTCATACGGTTACTATTGATACCATAGGATATCTTTTGGATTATGTTTCTGTTTTAAGTAGCGGATGCGATGATTGTACTTTTTTCGGATGTACCGGATTAATTGAGGCAGAAAAACCGGATTTATATATTCTTATCGATGATCTCGGACTAACCACCTGGCCCGGATTTGAGGACACCTCTCCTCCTGTAACTTTTAGTTTGGGAATTGAATTAGATCCCGATCATACCTATACCATGCAAATGAAAGATTATGATACCGGTGCAGCAGGTGATGATGATAATTGCGGAACTTTTACTTTTAATGGTGACGATGTTGGAGTAAATATTTTAACTACAGGTAGTCATCAGGTTGAAGTAAGTATTTCGCATCCTGTTATAAGTTATACTTTTTATGATACAATAACTGTTTATCCTTCGGTGCCAACTCCTGAAATTGTTTTAACCGGTATAAATATTTTTTGTGAAGGTGATTCTGCAATATTAGATGCAACAATTATTGCAGATGGAAATTATCAATGGTTTAGAGATGGAGATGAAATTCCGGGAGCCGATAGTACAAGTTATATCGTATTTGAAACAGGAGTTTATGACCTTTCCGTTACCGGTGTTGGAGGATGTTTTGCGGAAAGTGCCGAGATAAGTATTGAAGTATTTGAAAATCCATCAGCACCTGCAATTATTGTAATTGGAGGTGTATTAACTACTTCTTCTACATGGGATGTGCAATGGTATTATATGGGAAGTCCGATACCCGGTGCAACCGACGTAACTTATAGTCCCGCTGTGGAAGGAATATATCAGGTTGCAGCAATTAATGGTCCTTGTATTGCATGGTCAGTGGAGATAGATTTTGTATTTCAATCGGTAGGAAATTATTTGGTGGAAGACTTAATTATTTTTCCAAATCCAAATCAGGGGAAATTTAATTGCAGTTTTACCTTGGCCCAAAAACAGGATATTGTATTAACTGTTTCAAATATACTGGGAGAGCAAATATCAAAATATGAACAGGCTGCTGCTTATGGAAATATTATAAAAGAAATTGATATTCCGGGTGGAAATGCGGGAGTGTATATTCTTACTATCAGATCGGAATATGGAAATAATATCACGAAGGTAATTGTGGAATAAATTTATGGAGAAGGAAAAATTGATTGTTGATCAACGGTTTTATTTTGCTTCAAAAGCAACACTCTCCTGCGATTTCAGAATAACACAATTAAAAAAATTATTACAGCTTACAATTGATTTTGAAGACAAATTGTTAGAAGCATTATTTAAAGATCTGCACAAATCGAAATTTGAAGCCTGGGGTGCGGAGGTTGGATTAATACAAACGGAATTAAAATATTTTATCGGACATCTTAAAAAATGGATGCGGCCGAAAAAATTATCTACGCCCCTTTTTCATATTCGCGCTAAAAGTTATATTCAAAAAGTGCCTTATGGCAATACCTTAATAATTGCCGCCTGGAACTATCCGTTTTTATTAGCAATGAGACCCTTAATAGGTGCAATTGCAGCAGGAAATACGGCAGTTATAAAACCCTCAGAAAATGCACCATCTACCGCTTCTTTATTGGAGGAAATGATCAACAATAACTTTGATAAAAAATATATACATGTAGTAAATGCCGACGCAGAAGGAACAAAGGAATTATTGACGCAAAAATTTGATTTTATTTTTTTTACCGGTGGAACCCAAATAGGCCGACATGTATATGAAGCCGCAGCAAAACATTTAACGCCTGTTGCATTAGAATTAGGCGGAAAAAATCCCTGTATCATTGACGAAACTGCTGATCTTGACATAGCAGCAGCGCGCATAACAATGGGTGCCTTCAGCAACTGCGGACAAACCTGTGTAACTCCCGATTATATTCTTGTTCCGGAAAATTTAAAAAATGCTTTATCAGAAAAAATTATTGCAAAAATTGAGTCAGCGTTCGGAAAAGATGCAAAGCTAAGTCCCGACTTTGGGAGGATAATTAATACAACGCATTTCGACAGAATAAATAAATTATTGGATAAACAAAATATTGTTTTTGGTGGAATAACCGATCGCGATGAAAAATATATTTCCCCAACAATTATTCTTGATCCTGATCCCGCTTCCCCACTTATGCGGGAAGAAATTTTTGGGCCTGTGCTGCCGATAATAGGTTATACAAACATAGAAAAAGCATTGGATCTGATAAAAAACAATCCTGATCCACTTGTATTATATCTTTTTTCAAAAAATAAAACCCTTATAAAAAAGGTGTCGGAAGAAATTCGTTGTGGCGATATGGTAATAAATGAAGTAATGTTACATTTCGGACATTTAAAATTACCTATTGGCGGCGTTGGAAGCAGCGGTATCGGAAAATATCAGGGCAAATATTCTTTTGATGAATTTTCGCATAAAAAAAGTGTGATGCACAAGTATTTTTTTCCGGAATTAAATGTTCGCTATGCGCCTTATAATAAAAAGAAATTTTTGTTTTTAAAGAGGATGTTTAGGTGGTTTATGTGGAGGTGAGAATCTATTGCATTTTTTGAAAATGGGTTGGGGGGGGGTGAGAGTTTACGTGAGAAAGTAATTTGAACAAGATTATAGCTAAGTTTAGCTTTGCGCAATTCAAATTTCAAAAGGTTTTCAAAACACGCAATTTTTCGTATCGACAATCAAGTAGTTACCAGCAAGCGTAGAGCACGACACGACCACCAACGAACGACCTTAACACGTCAGACAATTTCGCTGTTCTTTGACACAAAACGACCTGACTTTGCCGACACTCAAGCCATCGCTTCAAAAAAAATTAAAACACCCCCACCGCACAAAAAAATAAAATTCTAAGCCATCCCACATTGGCACATTTGGGTTTTGCCCCGACCCACCTGCCCGACCCACAGGCAAAACCCAAAAGAGCCAATTTTCCCATCGCACAATCAAAAACATTCGTATCTTTGGACAATTATAGACAAGTCAAAATAAAGCCCATTGAACACATTAGGTCAAATATTGAGAGAACAACGAGAATCCAAAAGTCTTTTGCTTAGACAAGTTGCGGCAGCTTTGGAAATGGATACTGCTCTTTTGAGCAAGTTTGAAAGGGACGAAAGGAAACCAAACAAAGAGCAGGTATTAACTTTTGCAAAGTATTACAATGCCAACCCTGACGAACTGTTATTAGCTTGGTTGAGCGACAAAATTGCCAATGAAGTGCAAAATGAGGACTTGGCATCACAAGCATTAAAAGAAGCAGGTAAAAAAGTGGAACAACACAAAAAGAAAAATAAAAAATGAACGGAGAATCTTTAAATATAACACAAGACAATTTGGATAAACTCCAAACAATTTTTCCCGACATTTTTTCGGAAGGGAAAATTGATATGGAAAAGTTTAAAGCAACTTTTTCTGACGACATCAACTTTCAAAACGAAAGATATGTTTTGAATTGGGCTGGCAAAGCAGATGCCTTTAAAGTATTGCAAATACCAACCACCGCAACACTAAAACCATACCCCGACCAATCTATAAACTTTGACACTACTCAAAATGTTTATATTGAAGGTGAAAATTTAGAAGTGTTGAAAGTATTGCAGAAAGCATACTACGGAAAAATTAAAGTTATTGAAATAGACCCCCCTTACAACACAGGTAATGATAGTTTTATTTATCCCGACAGTTTTAAGGAGAATAAATCCGATTATGAAAAACGCATTGGCGACAAAGACGAAGAGGGATACTTAATGAAAGAAGGGATGTTCCGTAAAAACAGCAAAGACAGCGGACATTACCACAGCAACTGGTTAAGCATGATGTATCCCCGTTTGTTCTTAGCCAAAAATTTATTGACAGAAGACGGAGCTATTTTCATTCACATTGATGATAACGAAGTTCATAACCTTCGTATGTTGATGAATGAAATTTTTGGGGAAGAAAATTTCATTGGTGAATTTATTTGGCATAGCAGACAAAATGTTGACAGCCGTTCATTAACAGGTGCTTCAATAGACCACGAATATGTTTTGTGCTTTGTAAAAAATAACGGAACAAGAATAAGAGGAAAAGAAATAAATAAAGCTAAATATACCAATCCTGATAACGATGCAAGGGGACCTTGGATGAGTTCTCCAATGGATGGGATTGCAACAAAAGACAAGAGATCAAATCTGCATTACACAATTGTAAATTCGGAAACTGGTTTAAAATATGACCCTTCACCTGAAAACGGTTGGAGATTTCAAAAATCAACAGTTGAAGAATTAGTAAAAGATAATAGAATTATTTGGCCAAAAAATCCCAATTCAAAACCTCGTTTTAAGAGATACTTAAATGAGTTAAACAATGACTTTACAGGGTTTTCAAGTATGTTAGATGTAGATTTTACATCTCAAGGAACAAGGGAACTAAGAGAATTAATGGAAATGGAAACCATTAAGTTTCCGAAACCAAAATCTTTAATTAAAACACTAATTAATCAGTTGGCAAGTGATGAAGATATTGTTCTCGACTTTTTCTCAGGTTCGGCAACTTCTGCACAATCCGTATTGGAACTCAACTCAACGGATAATGGTAAGCGAAAATTTATTTTAGTTCAATTACCTGAGCAATTAGACAAGGATAGTGATGCATCAAAAGCAGGATACAAAACAATTGCAGACATTGGTAAAGAAAGGATTAGAAGAGTAATTAAAAAAATAGAAAAGGAGAGAACTGAAAAACCTGATATGTTTAATAATGGTAAGCAAGATTTAGGCTTCAAAGTTTTCAAACTCTCCCCTTCCAATTTTAAAATTTGGAGAGGCAACGAAATAACCGAAGAAAATTTAGTTCAACAGTTAGATGCTTTTACAAATCCAGTGAGAGAAGAAAGCAAAAACGATAATATGCTTTTTGAACTCATATTGAAAGCAGGGTATTTATTGACGAACAAAATTGAAGTGAAAGAAAAATTCTATTCCATCAATGAAGGAGAATTGATAATTGCATTGGAAGAAATGAATGAGAAAATTATCAGCAACATCATTTCAGCCCAACCCAAAAAAGTAATAACGCTTGACAATCTTTTTACAGGCAACGACCAACTAAAAACAAATACAGTATTGCAAATGAAAGATGCAGGTATAGATTTTAAAACGATATAAAAAATCAAACGCATGGGAATACATTCAATCAAAATTCAAAACTTCAAATCCATAAGGGAAACGCAGGACATTCAGATTAAAGACATGAATGTTTTAATTGGTCCCAATGGTGCAGGTAAGAGCAATTTTATCAGCTTCTTTAAATTTCTAAACAGGTTGTCATCTGAGCATCTGCAACTATACATTAGTCAGAACGGAAGGGCTGAGAACTTTCTTTACTTCGGGAGAAAAGGTTCTGATTTTCTTGCAGGAAAAATTTCATTTGATAATCAATACCAGAATGAATATGCCTTTAAGATGGTGCCTGATCAATCGGGCAATTTGATTTTTGCAGAAGAATGGAGCAATACAGCAAAAGGAGAACTGCAAATAAATCAAGGGAATAATTTGGAAAGTGTATTGAGAAGCCACACATGGCATCGCAGTAGTTATTTAAGGCAGATGCTATTATCATTCAAACTCTTTCACTTTCACGATACAAGTTTCAATTCAAAAGTAAAACAGCCGTCAGGTGCTACCGACTATGCAAACCTCAGCGAAGATGGCGGCAATCTTGCTGCATTTCTCTATCGCTTGCAGGAATCCAATCCGCAACATTTTAAAATCATTGAAAGAGTAATTCAATCCATAGCTCCGTTCTTTGACAAGTTTTATTTGCAACCTGACGAAATAAATCCGCAACATATTTTTTTACGGTGGCAGGAAAAAGGTTCTGACCAGTTATTCACGGCTCACAATCTTTCAGACGGAACATTGCGGATGATTTGCCTCACAACTTTGCTGATGCAACCTAATTTGCCGAGTGCAATAATTATTGACGAACCTGAATTGGGTTTGCATCCTTTCGCCATCCAAAAATTGGCAGCCATGCTTAAAAGTGCATCTACCAAAACACAAATAATTGTTTCAACGCAATCAATCAATTTGGTTGACCAGTTTACAGCCGATGATGTAATTGTAGTTGAAAGAGCAAATAACCAAACCGTATTCAAGAGGCAAAGCGAAGATGCTTTAGCAGCATGGAGAGAAGAATATTCTCTTGGTGAATTATGGAGTAAAAATGTTTTAGGAGGCACACCATGAGCAGAGCATTAAACATATTAGTTGAAGGACAAACGGAAAAAGAGTTTGTAACAAATCTCATTTACCCGTATTTACTTACAGTGGGAATAAGCAATGTGAGAACCATTACTATTGAAACAAGCCCGGGGTTCAAAGGTGGTGATGTTCGCTATCAGGCACGATACAAGAAAAACATTTCAAAAATACTTCGTGGACAGGAAGATTTAATCGTTACTTCTTTGATTGACTATTACAGGTTGCGAAATGATTTTCCGAATTACGCTGAAAGCCGTTTACTTGCGACACCGCAGCAAAAAGTTGAATTGATTGAGCAAGGTTGCAGTGCTGACATTAATGATGCAAGGTTCATCCCTTACATTCAGCTTCACGAATTTGAAGGACTGCTTTTTTCTGCACCCAATGGATTTCAGGAATTATTTCCTGACTTGTCAAGGGCAAACAGAAAGGAGTTGATAGATACTATTGCAGAATTTCCAAATCCTGAAATGATAAACGACAGACCAACACATGCACCATCAAAGCGTTTGGAAAGATTAATTCCTACTTATGAAAAACCATTGTATGGTGGAATGATTGCTTTGGAAAACGGTTTCAATGCGATAATGGAAAAGTGTCCTCGGTTCAGAACTTGGATTGAAACTTTAATAGCACGAATGCAGGAATAAATTTTCAAAACAATTAAGTAAGTGGAAAAAATCAAAGACACCATATTTATAAGTCATGCAAACCCAGAGGACAATCCGTTCACAGAATGGTTGTATGCTCAACTTACTCTTGCAGGGTATAAGTGTTGGTGCGACTTAGAAGATTTATATGGTGGTGAAAGAGATTTTTCAGAATCAATCCAAAGTGTGATTAAAGACAATGCCTATAAATTTGTTTTAGTCTTTTCAAATACAACTTTTACAAAAGACTTTGTAAAAGACGAATACGAATTAGCAAAAATAGTAGCTAAAAAAAGCAACCTAAATGACTTTATAATTCCTGTTAAAATTGATAATGTAGATTTTGAAACAAGGATAGGACTAAACAGATACAATAATTTTATTTTTGAAAAGAGTTGGACAGTTGGCTTGCACAAACTTTTAAAGAAATTAGAGTTTGATAAAACACCTCGTTCCAAAGACCGCAAATCCGAAATAATTACAAATTGGGCTCACAACAAATACACTCTTGAATCAGGCATTGCACCGCAGCAAAGAAGGTATTACAGCAACTGGTGGCAAATAAATTCATATCCCGAAAACATTTTTGTATTTCAATATCACAACGAAAAACAAGCACAGGCAGTTGTTGAAGAAGATACAGTTTACCCGAAAATAAGACACGGTAATTGTGTTGTTGCTTTTCAGCAAAACATAACTACACTTTGCACCAAGCACGGCAATACTGAAGTATTGCCTACTCACACTTTCAAATTACCTGTTCCAGATATTTTGAAAGGTTATACAAAAGAAGACTTCCCAACTTTTGCTGATGCAAATAGTTTTCTGAAAAGATTGCTTAAAAAATCATTGAAGGATACAATGTTTAGGATTGGTTTATCAAGGCATAAAATGTCAGGTAAACAAGATTGCTTCTTTTATAAATTTGATAAAAAACAAGCGGTAAAAGTTAAAGCAGAGTATCCCGGTATCAAAACAGCTAAATCTCTATTTGGCAAACACCTTTCTGATAGTTGGCACTTCGGTATTAGCTTCAAAGTTCTCTTAGAACCATTTGTTTGTTATAGTTTGAAATCTCACTTGATATTTACCACCAACGGTTTTAAAAAGTGGGATGATGATGCAAAAATGTTTTCTGCAAGAAGAAAAAAGGGCAGATTAATGTTTAATAAAGAGTGGCGTGATTTATTAATGACAATGCTCCATTCTTTTAAAGATGAAGAAGGAAAAATAATTACAGTGTTCACTGATGAACACTTACTTGAAATGCTTCCTTACACCATTCCATTTGAATCGGATATGGACTACAAAGAACCTTCAAAGGAGAACCGCCTTGATTTATTAATTGGAGATTTTGAAGAGGAAGAAGCTCACGAATTTTTAGAAACTGAAATCTATGTAGAGGAAGATGAAGACGAATAAATTAATTCACATAGACGAACCGAAATTGATTTTTGGGTATAACCAGGAGGCATACGACCCAAGAGATGGACTTACTTTGTTTGGCTCATATTCAAGAGATAAATTTACCAACCCATCCATAGGAGTTGTTGGAACTGATGTAAGCAGAGCAAGAGTTTTAAAGTGGCTCCAATCAATCATACAGCCTGTTTACGGAAAGAAACCTGATGTAGCAAGACCTTACTTCCCGGGCATTGAAACTGTATTTGGAATGACTTTAAATTTCAAAGCAATAAAAGAAGTTTCTATTGATACCAATATGCTGAATCTTTATTTGCATTATCAAGACTCACATCAAAGAGTTCATAATCTTTCTAACCTTTATGCTAACGCATTAAAGCAATACAATTCAGACGAAAACGAACCAGTTACTTTTTGGATAGTTGTTATTCCTGATGATGTTTACAAATACGGCAAACCGAAATCACAAATACCAAAAGCAAGCTCAAATATTAAAGTAGGTATCAAAGACAAATACAGCAGACAGAATCAATCTTTATTTGAGGATGTTAATGTGTTGCAACTTGCATATGAATACAAAATCAATTTTCATAATCAACTGAAAGCAAAATTGCTTTCAGATAAAATCATTACTCAAATTGTTAGGGAATCAACTATTGCATACAACGATTTTAGAAATGCGAAAGACGAACCGATAAGAGATTTAGAAAAATTTGAATCTGCTATTGCTTGGAATTTAGCAACAGCATTTTATTACAAAGCAGGTGGCACACCGTGGATATTAAATGCAGCAAGACCGAAAGTGTGTTACTTAGGATTAGTCTATAAACAAGTTGACCCCGAGAACAACCCCCGAACAGCTTGTTGTGCGGCACAAATGTTTTTAAATACAGGTGATGGACTTGTTTTCAAAGGCAATGTTGGACCGTGGTATAATGAAACAACAAAAGAATATCATTTATCAAAAGAGGATGCTAACGACCTTTTAGAAAAAGCATTGGCAACATTTGATAAAAAAGACGGTGGTTTGCCTGATGAAATTTTTATTCATTCACGAACTTTTTTTGAAGATGAAGAATGGAGTGGATTTGTAGAAGCAGCAGGAGAAAAAACAAAAGTTGTTGGTATCAGGATAAGACCTGAATCAGTTTTCAAATTATACAGAGAAAAAGTTTATCCAGTGCCAAGAGGCACTGCATACATTTACGATAACACCAAAGCCTATTTGTGGACAAAGGGCTTTGTTCCAAGACTGCAAACTCAATTTGGTTTGGAGACTCCAAACCCTTTGAGTGTTGCTATTACAAGAGGAGAACACGACATCAAACAAGTTTGCGAAGATGTTTTGGCTCTTACAAAATTAAATTACAATGCTTGTATTTACGGAGACGGAATACCTGTTACACTACGCTTTGCTAACGCAATTGGCGAAGTTTTAACAGCGGGACCAGTTGGTAATGTAGAAGTGTTGCCATTCAAACACTATGTTTAATTAAGTATTAAAAAAATGAAACTCCACTTTGATAGCAATCAGGAATACCAATGGGATGCAATAAAATCCATCACTGACATTTTTGAAGGACAACCTTTAAGCAGTGGCGATTTTGAATTTACAAAAATGAATGTTGGAGCATTACTTTCTGAAAATGGATTTGGTAATAACCTTACTTTATCGGCAGAGCAAATTTTAGAAAATGTAAAAGCCATTCAGCAACGTAACGAAATAAAAAACACAGTTGAAGAGTTAGACGGAATGAATTTTTCCATTGAAATGGAAACAGGCACAGGAAAAACTTATGTGTATTTACGAACCGTTTATGAGTTAAATAAATTGTATGGTTTCAAAAAGTTTGTAATTGTAGTTCCCTCGGTTGCTATTCGTGAAGGTGTTTTGAAAAACTTACAAATCACACACGAGCACTTTCAAAATTTGTATGATAAAACAGCAATCACATTTGATGTTTACGATAGCAAAAAAGTTTCAAACCTTCGTGGTTTTTCTTCAGGTAATGCTATTCAGGTTTTAGTAATCAATATAGATTCGTTTGCTAAAGATGAAAACATAATCAACAAACCAAACGACAAACTCACGGGTAAAAAACCGATTGAGTTTATTCAGAGCACAAAACCCATTGTAATTGTGGACGAACCTCAAAATATGGAAACAGAGATTCGTAAAAAAGCAATTCAGAATTTAGAACCGCTTTGCACTTTGCGTTATTCGGCTACACACACGAACCTGTATAATCTAATGTATTCACTCAATCCTGTGAAAGCGTATGATTTGGGTTTGGTAAAACAAATTGAAGTGGATAGTGTAATGAGCGAAAATGATTTCAACGGTAGTTTCATTCAGTTGGAAAGTGTGAACCGAACAGGAAATAATATTACAGCCAAAATAAAAATTGATGTTGCTTCAACAGCAGGTGTAAAAAGGAAATCCGTTACAGCCAACAAGAATAAGTTAGACCTGTTTGAATTATCAGGCAAAAACGAAAAGTATGATGGGCTAAAAATTTATGAAATAGATTTTGGCAATAAGCAAATAGAATTGAGTAATGGAATTATGCTCTCGGAGGGTGAATCGCAGGGAGGGATGAATGATGAAGTGATGCGATTTATGATTCAGAAAACCGTAGATGAACATTTGAAAAAAGAAAGAGATTATAAACCGAAAGGAATAAAGGTTTTGACTTTATTTTTTATTGACAAGGTTAAAAACTATCGAGAGTATGATGAAAACGGAAACGCAACGCAAGGAAAATTCGCAAAGTGGTTTGAAGAAATTTATCAAACGGAAATAAGTAAACCGAAAAACAAAACTTTAGCTCCTCATTCGGTAGAAGAAATTCACAACGGATATTTTTCACAAGACAACAAAGGCAGAGTGAAGGACACAGGAGGAGAAACGCAAGCCGATGATGATACATACAAACTCATCATGCAAGACAAAGAAAAATTATTGGAAATGGACACACCGCTTCGTTTTATCTTTAGTCATTCCGCATTGCGTGAAGGGTGGGACAATCCGAATGTGTTTCAGATTTGCACTTTGAATGAAACAAAATCAGAAATAAAAAAGCGTCAGGAAATTGGTAGAGGTTTGCGTTTGTCAGTGAACCAAAGCGGAAAGAGAATTTTTGACCAAAACATAAACAGATTGACCGTAATTGCAAACGAAAGCTATGATGATTTTGCAAAAGCATTGCAAAGAGAAATTGAGGAAGATTGCGGAGTTGCTTTCACAGGCAGAATTAAAAACAAAAACACGAGAGAGAAGCTAAATTACAGAAAAGGTTTTGAAGCCGACCCTAAATTTTTGCAGATATGGGAGAAAATTAAATTTCAAACAAAATACAGTGTTGATTATCAAACAAACGACCTGATAACTTTGGCTGCAAAAGCAATGAAAGAAATGGTTGAAACAAAAAGACCATCAGTAACAAGCAACAAACAGAAAGTAATTTTAACAGACGAAGGAGTTACGGGACAATTAGTGAGTGATACCGTTTCACCGAACTACGGGAAAAGTTTTGAAATTCCTGATATGCTTTCATACATTCAAGGCAAAACGGAATTAACAAGAACAACAATTCTTGACATCATAAAGAAGTCAGATAAAATTTCCGAATTGCTTATCAATCCTCAAATGTTTATGGACAATACAACCAGCACAATCAAAAGTGTTTTGTATGAGTTGATGATTGACGGAATTAAATATGAGAAAATCGGAAACAAACTTTATGAAATGACTTTGTTTGAAGATAACGAACTTGAAATCTATATTGACCAATTTACTTTTTCGGTGAACGATGCTGATAAAACTATTTATGAAAATTATATTCCGCTTGACAGTGGTGTAGAAAATCAATTTGCAAAAGACTGCGAAACAAGTGAAAACATTGAGTTTTATTTTAAGCTGCCGAATTGGTTCAAAATACCGACACCAATCGGCAATTACAATCCTGACTGGGCAATAGTTTTCAAAGGAGAGAAGAAAATCTATTTTGTAGCAGAAACCAAAAGCGAAGGACAGGAACTATTGAAAAGTGAAAAACTGAAAATCAAATGCGGGAAAGAACATTTTAAAAAGTTTGACGGAGTTGTTTACAAACAAGTATCTACTGTAAAAGACCTTAATAAATGACCTACACACAAAAACACACACATTTGCAAACCGCTACAAGCCACCACGCAGACCAAAGTTTGCAAAAGAGTGTGTTTTTCACCACCCGAAAAGAATTTTATTTTTTTTCTCCCTCCCTTCGGTGTTTCATTTTTTTTTCTACCCACAGCCGACACGACAAGACAGCGAAAGCCTCGACAGGAGAGAGCCACAGCAACTCGACAGACAGAACGCCAGCTGGTAACAGCACCTCCTATGTAAAG
>Ga0163149_10002462_pt1 | contig 22104 bp, 21 predicted proteins | sample OliLakLV19MP5G1_FD_148604 | JGI IMG/M metagenome (GOLD analysis project Ga0163149, IMG submission 148604) | Freshwater microbial mat bacterial communities from Lake Vanda, McMurdo Dry Valleys, Antarctica - Oligotrophic Lake LV.19.MP5.G1 | ecosystem: Environmental > Aquatic > Freshwater > Lake >...
CTTAGTTATACGTGAGCATATTTTTGCAAACCTTCAGAGTGATGCTATGGTCGAGAATACATAGATAATGTTTTTTGTCAATGCGTAAGTCCTAACTTCTTAGCGGGTGATATCAGCACCAGATGCCTCCACCACTGGAAACAGCCCCAGGATTTTCCACTGCGACTCGCCGACACCATCCACGATGCGATCGCCTCCCCAAATCGGCAATCCCTTCGCCCAAGTCGTCGCCCGCCAGATCATCCCCCGATGACCGTAGATAACTTCTTCTCCCTTGAAGGGGTGCCATTTTTGATCGAGTTTGATTTCGCCGTGCATCCACAATCGAACGGCGGATGCGAGGGGTGTGCCGGGGGCGATCGCATTCTCCAAATAGCGGCGGGCTAGATTGGGAAGATTGATTAATGATTCAGGATTGAAGGGGCGATCGCTCTTCGGTGCTGATTCCCACAAATCATCAATCGAAATCGGTTTAGTTTGAGTTTGAGTTTAAATCATAGTGTTCTCCAATTTGGGCGATCTGTATCGATCGCACTTCTAAGTGTTTTAGTGCCAGTCCTGCTTGGCCTGGTAAGATTAGTTGTTGTCGATCGACTTGCCTCAGTCGCCTTCATGAAACTTTTCGGCTTCGCATCTAATTTCGGTGTGACAAAAAGGGCGATCGCTCTCGTAGATGGCAAGCTGTTCGCGAATCAAAACTGAACCATTGATGCAACAAATGAACCCTGTTTTAGAAGGTTTATCCCTTGGCTGCACTCAAATTCTGTACAAAAAATCATGCAATTGCGATCGATTTAAACAGCAATTAATTCATCATGATTGGCATTTTGCAGAATTTGCTGCGATCGATTGAATTCCAGATCCGTACCTGAAGCAATCACCATAAACTTCCCTGCTTTGACTTCTGTCTCGTACTTCAGGGCTTGCTCCTTGGGAATTCCCAATCCGACGAGAGCACCCGCCAGTCCCCCAACAACAGCAGCACCAGCACCCCCAACAATCATCCCTTCCAGCCAACCAGCCAGCACTCCCACAATGGGCCCAGCGACAATCACCTGACCCATTCCAGGAATAAATAGTAATCCGGCACCGGTGAGAATGCCAAACAGTCCGCCCATAAAACTGCCCCAGTAGGCTCCTTCGCCCGCTCCGGCTTTTGCGGTATCTTTCCAACTTAGAAATCCGCGTACATGATCTGTAGTTTGATAGTCTCTACCAACGATCGAAATTTTGTCCATATCGAAGCCTGCTTTTTGCAGCACCAGCACCGCTTTTTCTGCTTCAACATGGGTTGGGAAAACATCAACTATTTCGTGCTTGTCTGACATCATGATTTTGTATCCTTGAATAGTATGAAACGATGATTAAATGTGTGCTATATCAAATCCCAGGATGTGCCAGCCAATAGGGATAAACAATCAGATCGAATTTTTGAGATGCAAATACGGTTAGTTCTTTAACTCGTGTCTTACCATCAATGCCAATTCAAGCCTAAAAATCTTTGTATCTCTCGTTTATAACTGAGTCCCAATCCCCTCGTATCCTCCTTAAGAAGTGGACTTTAAAAATAGTCTAATTTCTCCTGTTTTTCAGGGGATTACATGGAATAACCGAGACCAAGCGTCAAACAGTATACTGGTACTATCTTTGACATCAAGTTGAGAGGAATTGTGTCTCAGCAGTCCGCTTGCTATGATTCAGGCGATCGGCATTTTTTGCAATGATCAATACCTGATTGATTGCGAATTCAGCATCTCGCAGTTCATTGAAAGCATTCTCTGCCTTTGGATGGCTAGAGAAGATTTTCAGATATTGTTTACTGCTTCTGCAATTATGCTAACAGGCTGTTGGGTGATTTCATGTATTAATTGTATTAATTGATTGATTGATTACGTGATAAAACTTACAGATAAGAAGATTTACAGCAGATTCCAGGTAAGTAGGTACTAGCAGAGATAGAGGACACGGCAGTGCCGTTTCCCTACAGAGATATCTCTGACGATGTACTTCATCAATATGGAATCTGCTGTATCATCCAATAAGGGGCTTGCGATTAAATATAACCCCAGTTATTTTAGAAAAGTAGGAAACCAAAAATCTGACATGAGCGGTTGTGACTTTTGTAATTGGGATGCTAGAAATTATCTTGAGTGAGCCAGTTAAATTAACATTCAAAGATGCGGTCAAAAAACTAACGGGCGATCGCCGTTCTTCACAATATCCTCAGATTTTTATCCTAGTCTTCAAGTTGGCGGTTTACGTCATTCGGTGTTGCAAAGCAAAAACTTATCTATAAGTGAAGGGTGCGCTATGCCTCAGATCCTTGCCCATGCCAGTTTCCCAGAAAAAGCCGATCGCACCTTATCGACCCCTGTTCAAGAGATTGCCACGATCGCCATCCGCAAATTGTACAAACACTATGGCACCACAAGCGCACTTCGGGGTATCGATCTGGAGGTGCAGCAGGGAGAATTGTTTGGGCTAATTGGGCCCGATGGCGCGGGCAAAACTACGGCATTCAATATTTTGGGTGGGGTGATGGAAGCCACAGCCGGCAATGCCCTAATTCTGGGATTACCTGCCAGAGATGCCCGCAACTACATCGGGTATTTGACTCAGCAATTTTCGCTTTATCCTGACCTCAGCGTTGAGGAAAATATAAACTACAGCGCTGGACTGCGGCTTGTCCCTGAAGATTCAGATCGAAGCCCGACGCACCAAGTATCTGACGCTGATGCAATTGGATCGATTTCGCGATCGCCTCGCAGGAAGACTTTCCGGTGGTATGAGGCAGAAGTTAGCCCTGTGTTGTGCGCTGATTTCAGAACCCCGCGTGCTGTTGCTAGACGAGCCAACTACGGGTGTTGATACCATTGCCCGCCGAGAGTTCTGGGACATTTTGGCCAGCTTAACTGCCCAGGACATCACCATTGTTGTGGCAACTCCCGATCTTGATGAAGCGGAACGGTGCGATCGCGTAGCATTGATGTATGACGGGCAGATTCAGCAGATTGGCACCCCCGCCCAACTGAAAGCCGATTTGGGACTACAACGCTTAGTAATCCGCACGTCTGCGTTATTCAAAACAGAACAAGCCTTACTAACCCTGGTGCAGACCGGAGAACTGGCTGATGTCTCGACCTTGGGCGATCGCATTGAAGTCCTCACCCCAGATGCCCAACTCGGTAAAAAACAGGTGCGCGATCGTTTGGCACAGGCTGATTTGGACTGCGATCGCATTCAACCCGAAGTCGCCACCTTGGAGAACGTTTTCACTACCCTGCTGCGTCGCCAAGGCAGCGTGCCCCAATCCCTTCCTTTCCCCCGCTCCCCCCCAGAGTCCGCCATCACCCCAGCATCTACCATCGCCATTGCCGCCCGCGACCTCAATCGCCACTTCGGTAACTTTCATGCCGTCGTCGATCTGAACCTAGACATCCATTACGGCGAAGTCTACGGACTACTAGGAGCGAACGGAGCCGGAAAAACTACCACCATTAAGATGCTGTGTGGACTGTTGCCGATCAGTTCTGGGACGATGGCGATCGCAGGGGAAACGGGCGATCTGCGGAGTCCTGCTCTGCGTCAGCGCATGGGCTATATGAGCCAAAAGTTTACCCTCTATGACGACCTGACGATTTTAGAAAATTTGCAATTTTACAGTGGGGTTTACGGCATTCCACCCCGTCAGCAACGGGAAAAGATTCGCTGGGTGCTGGCGATTTGTGGGTTAGAAGGACAAGAACATCTGCTGACGCGACAGCTACCGGGGGGATGGAAGCAGCGGGTGGCGTTTGGGGCTTCGGTGATGCACGAGCCAGAGATTTTATTTCTGGATGAACCAACCTCTGGCGTTGATGTCCTCGCCCGACAGCAGTTTTGGCAATTAATCAACGACTTTGCCCGGAATGGCACGGCAATTCTGGTGACCACCCACTACATGAACGAAGCCGAACAGTGTAACCGGATGTGCTTTATGGTGGCAGGTCGCAAGGTGGCAGAGGGTTCAGCCAGCGAGATCAAAGCGGCGCAACCGGGGCAGTTGTTTGAATTGCGCGTAGCCCAATTGCAAGCCAGTTACGATCGCCTGCGACAACACTGGGAACCTTGGCGAGTGTCGATTTTTGGCGATCGCCTCCACATTGTTTTAGACCATTCCAACCAGGAACTGCCCCAAGTGGAATCTCTGCTGCAATCCGCGAATTTGCCGCTACTCGACACCCAATCACTGCCCTTTTCCTTAGAAGATGCCTTTATTGGCGAAGTCCAACGAGCCGGAGGCGCACCCCCATGATCATCCGCCGCATTCGCAACCAGTTTTTCAAAGAGCTAGAACAATTTCAGCGCGATCGACTAGGATTAGCTCTCGCATTTATTTTGCCCGTGATTGCGTTGCTGATTATCGGCTTGGCGATTCGCCTGGAGGCAAAAAATCTTTCGCTGGTGGTGCGCGATCTCGATCAAACCAGTCTCAGTCGCAGCTACATTGAACGGCTCTATGCCACCAATCTGTTTGTGCCAGCACAGTGGCAAGGAGAACGCTTTCCCGATGCCCTCGATCGCGATCAAGCTCAGGTGCAAGTTACCATTCCCCCTGGTTTTTCTGCCGATGTCGATGCAGGCAAAACGGGAAATGTGCAGGTAGTGATTGATGGCAGCGACGTGATCAATGCTCGCGTGATCAAGCTGGCCATAGACGGCACCACGCTGTCGGTGCTGCAAGAGCGCTTGGGCAAACCCTCCGAGACCCTGGGAGTCGTGGCTCAGGTGCGCCTGTGGTTCAATCCGGGACGACAGGAATCGCTGTTTATCGTGCCGGGAAGTTATGGGGTGATTCTGGCAATTTTCCCGCCGCTGTTGATTGCGATCGCCCTCGTCCGGGAAAAAGAACAAGGCACTATTTTGCAACTCTATGCCTCCAGCTTGATCGCCTTTGAACTCCTAGTAGGTAAGTCCCTCGCCTATATTGCGGTGGGTCTAGGAGAAGCTCTGATTCTATTTATCGTCGGTTGGCTGTTCTTTGGGGTGGGTTTTGTCGGTGATCCCTCACCTCTGTTTGTTGGCACACCCGTTTTTATGTTAGCTGGGGTGCAGTTGGGGTTAATTATTGGCATTTTTACCACGACTCAAAGTGCGGCCGTACAGGCGATCGGCACAATTAAAGTGTTAACAGCATTTCTGTTAGCAGGCTTTCTGTTTCCCCTCAGCAGCGTCCCCTTTCCGTTTTCCATTTTTTCCTACTTTGTGCCCGTTCGCTACTACATCGAACTCTGTCGCGATGTGTTTGTCCGGGGATCAGGCTGGTTTGGTACCTGGCATCTAATCGTCGCCATGCTGGTGCTAGGAATTGCCGAGTTTGGGCTTGCCTGGTGGGGAATGCGACGAATGCAACTATCGAGTTAATTTATGCTAAATCGTCGCCTTTTTGCCCTCTTAATCAAGGAAACCACCGAACTGTTGCGGAACCGCCAACTGGTGATTTTTCTGACGATTTCACCGGTTATTTCTATGGTGATTTTCGGCTATGTGCTGAATTCCAACGTTAGCCATCTGCGGCTGGGCATTCTCGATCAAAATCAAGTTGCCATCAGCCGCGAGCTAATCGATGCCTTCACAGCCAATCAGGTGTTTCTCGTCGATGGCTATACATATAAACAACAGGACTTAACGAACCAAGTCAAACGAGGAAAGGTGGATGCTGGATTAATCATTCCTTCTACCTTCAGCCAGGATCTCATGCAAACTGGCACATCCGAAATCGCTGTGGAAATTGATGGCATTAATGCCTACAGTTCGGGACTGGCAAAGGGCTATATTGCTCAAATCATCACGCAATTCAACCTCGATCTGCTCCTGCAAAATCAACCGATATCCACAGGGCTAGAAATTCCGATCCAGTCACAAATCACGTTCCGTTACAATCCTGGGACGCTGGATAGCTGGTTCTTTGTCCCCGGAGTGATTGGGACGATCATTACCCTCAGTGCCATCCTGGCGGCTGCCGTAGAAGCGGTGCGCGAAAAAGATCAGGGCACTTTAGAGCAACTGTTGATGACACCAGTGGCATCGACAGCCATTCTCATTTCCAAAATTGTGCCCATTTCGGGGTTGCTCACGGTCACTTTGTTGATGTGCTTGGTGGTTGCCTATGGCGTATTTCAACTGCCTTTTCGGGGTAATTTGCTGTTGTTATTAATTTTCTCAATCCTCTACATTCAAATTGGCGTAGCCCTTGGGTTAGCTATCTCGGCATTCTCGAAAAATAAGTTGCAAACGATTCTGGTGGGGATTTTCATCACCATCCCCATCATTTTATTAGGTGGCGCTGTGACCTCAGTGAGTAGTATGCCGCTACTGTTTCGGTGGATTGCCCAAATTAATCCGCTCTATCATTACCTCGTGATTCTGCGCGGTATTTTACTCAAGGGGACTGGACTGGAAGTGTGGTGGTTACACGCGATCGCCATGATTGGATTTGCCACTTTGACTCTGTTAGTGAGTGCCCATCGATACCGCAAACAGTTGAGTTAAGACTCAATAATCCACTGCATAATCCGTTTTAAATTCTGGTGTAATTTCAATTCTGTGATTTATTTCTGATCGAAATGTAAGGGTGATTTATTATGACTCAATTAGCTAATTCTCCTGACACCAACCCATCCCAAACATCAGATGCGCTTTTACCGCCTGCGGCAAAAGCTAACACCAACCCATCCCAAACATCAGATGCGCCTTTACCGCCTGCGCCAAAAGCTAACACCAACCCATCCCAAACATCAGATGCGCCTTTACCGCCTGCGGCAAAACCTAACACCAACCCATCCCAAACATCAGATGCGCCTTTACCGCCTGCGCCAAAACCTGCTCGTCGCTGGATCTGGCTGCTCGCCGGAACTGTGGCGATCGCGGCTATTGGGGGAGGGGCATACTGGTGGCTGCGGCCTCAACCCAGTGCGGGGATTGCCTTGAGTGGACGCATCGAAGGGTATGAAACCAATGTAAGTACCCAAGGGGCTGGGCGAGTCGAAGCAGTAACGGTGCGCGAAGGGGCAACGGTAACTAAAGGACAACTTTTGGTGCGCCTCGATCAGAAAGAAATCCAGTCTGAGTTAGCCGCTGCTACATCTCAGGTGGAAGCCGCAAAACAACGGGAAGCGGTGGCTCGTCTACAAATATCGGTGTTGGAAAGTCAGATTGCGGATGCACGGCTGAACTTCCAACAATCGCAAGGCGATACAGTAGGTAAAGTCGCAGAGGCAGAAGGGTTGGTCGCTACAGCTCAGGCTATCCTTAGCCAGGAGGAAGCGCGGGTGAAAGAAGCGGAAGCATTACGGTCACAGACAAAGGTCGATCGCGATCGCTTTGCGCGTCTAGCCAGTCTCGGTGCTGAAACTCAACAACGGGCCGATCTGGCCCAAACCGCATTCAAGACGGCCCAGGCAGCGGTTGCCAGTCGCGATGCTGCCGTCGTTGCAGCCCGTCGCGCGATAAAGGTTGCCCAAGGGAAATTAACCCAGGCGCACACCACAACGCTCAATCCTGGCCGCCAGGAAACCAAGATCAGTGGCTTGCAGGCCCAGCGCGACCAGGCTAGAGTTGCGCTTTTAGGGACACAGGCCGATGTCAAAACAGCGCAGGCTAACCGACAACTGATCCAGAGCCGATTGAATCATTTGACCGTTAACAGCCCCATCAATGGTGTGGTGACAACCCGTAGTGTAGAACCCGGTACTGTCGTGCTTCCCAGCCGCCCGTTGCTGAGAATTGTAGACCTGAACCAGGTGTATATGCGGGGATTTATTCCAGGCGGACAGATTGCTCAAATTCGGGTGGGGCAACCCGCTAGAGTCTACCTCGACAATGACCCACGCCATCAAAACCCGCTCAAGGCAAGGGTAGCGGCAATTGATGCCAAAGCCTCATTTACGCCAGAAAATATCTATTTTCAACGAGACCGAGTGGAACAAGTGTTTGGAGTCAAACTCAGTATTGACAAACCTGGTGGTTTTGCTAAACCGGGAATGCCTGCGGATGCCGAAATTTTATTGCAGCCGTAAAGTGCAAACGAAACCGTCTATTGACTCTTGAATTTAGATCTCGGCAAGATTTCGATCGAATCAAATTCAAGTCTTCCCAAATAACTTTCATTGACTAGAAAGCAGAGCCTAAGAGATCGTGGCATAACAATTCAAATGCACTCCTTCAACCCCAGTTTTGGTCGATGAGAACGAAATGTTACAGAATGCCGGTGATTTGAGTCGTTCGACCCTGCTTTCTTGGCAGTTGGATACTTGACAATCGTTTACATATAGCCCAATACGGTTGACTTAAGATATTTATGCCCCGGAGATCCCCCTAAATCCCCCTTAAGAAGGGGGACTTTGAGGGCATTCTTGTCCCCCCCTTTTTAAGGGGGGTTAGGGGGGATCTTTCTTAAGTGAACCGTATTGACATATAGCCTTTCGAGCGAAAGATGAGGTACGCGAACGGCTATGGGCTATGGGCTATGGGCTATGGGCTATGGGCTATGGGCTATGGGCATACCTCACCCACGCTTGAGAACCGCTATACTGCATGAATCGATCGCGATATCAATCGTCACTTCTCAGATTTCCCAGCGAGATATCACGGCTGTACAAATGGCGATCGCCTCTCAAATCAAAATAACTTTGTCAGTAATCTGACCGCGAGCATCAATATCGTAGACAATGGGAATTGCAGTTCCTAACTCAACGTTCACAATCTCCGCTTCAGATAGATTTTCCAGGTGCTTAATAATGGCACGGAGTGAGTTGCCATGCGCTGCAATCAACACATTCTCTCCGGCAATTAAGTGCGGTAAAATACGATCGCAAAAAAATGGTACAGTACGCTTCACCGTATCCGCCAAACTTTCGCCGCCCGGTGGAGCCACAGCATAGGAGCGTCGCCAGAGTTGCACCTGCTCTTTACCAAATTTGGCGGCGGTTTCAGCTTTGTTCAACCCTTGCAGTTCGCCATAGTAACGTTCATCTAGCATAGCTGTGGGATAAACTGGTAGCTCCAGTTGGCGATCGCCCTTGTATTGATCCCAACCATGCCAGTCTCGATCGTCTGTCCCATGCTTGATAATCGGAATTCTGCCGTCGCAAATATCATCTACTTCTGTCAAGATTACGATCGCAGTTTCGATCGCTCGAAACAACATACTGGTAAAACAAACTCTGACTCGATAATCCTTCAGCTTGCAGGATGCGATCGTTGCTTCTGCCCGTCCCTGTTCGCCCAAAGGAACGTCAACCCATCCCGTAAACTTATTTTCCGCATTCCAAAGGCTTTGTCCGCGACGGATTAAAATTAATTTAGCCATTGTGTTTTTTACCTCAATACGCTTGGGTTAACGCTGTTTATTGCCCGGAGATCCCCCTAAATCCCCCTTAAGAAGGGGGACTTTGAGCAGACTCTTGTCCCCCCCCTTTTTAAGGGGTGTGCCAGGGATATCTGGCTTAACTAAACCGTATTGTGTGTTTTACCTTGGCAGATCGGAAGTCCATATAGAGATGATTTGACTAGAGTTCCAGCGTGTTAAAAATGTCACGTAAAATCTGAGCGGAATGAATAAGCTGTTGTTGCTCCGTGTCGTTGAGGGTAAGATTCACCGTCTTAACGATACCTTTTTCATTCACAACAGAGGGCAGGCTGAGACAAACATCGCGAATGCCGTAGAAATCATTCACCAGGGAACTAACCGTCAGGATGCGTTCTTGTCCGTGCAGAATAGCTTTGACAATTTCAGTCGTCGCCAGTCCAATAGCGTAGGAAGTAGATCCTTTGCGTTTGAGGATTTCGTAGCCAGCGTTTTTAACGCGATCGAAAATCTCCTGTAGTGCTACTTTGTCAAGTGCTGGGTTATCTTCTCGGTCATAAAGAGACATTCCGGCAACATTTACCTTGCTCCAAACGGGTACTTCACTATCGCCATGTTCGCCAATGATGTAAGCATGAACGCTGCGTGGATCGATGCCCATTTTCTGTGCTAGCAGGGTACGAAACCGGGCAGAGTCGAGTACCGTTCCAGAGCCAATTACCCTGGCAGCAGAAAAACCGGAGAGCTTTAGCGTCACGTAAGTCATAATGTCCACCGGATTGCTGACAATGAGCAGAGTGGCATTGGGGCAGTGTTTGACGACATCTGGGATGAGGTTCTTAAAAATGGCAACATTGCGGACAACCAGATCCAAGCGGCTCTCTCCTGGCTTCTGACTGGCTCCTGCGGTAATAATTACCATGTCTGCATTCTGTCCGACATCGGCAACATTGCCCGCTTTAATATCGACAGGTTCGACAAAAGGAACGCCGTGCATCAGATCCATGACTTCTCCCTGAAGCCGCTCTGCATTGATATCTTGCAGAATCAATTCATCAAAACAGTTTTGAATCGTCATCGAATAAGCACAGGCCATCCCTACCTGTCCGGCACCAATAATCACACCTTTGCGCGGACGGATGCTGACTTTAGTTTCAGCACTGGGATTGGGTATAAAAAGGGTTTCAAACATATTTATTAGGTTGCTGCAAAAGTTTTTAATCGATCGTCCACTAGACAAGATTGCAAAAGTCCTTTTAATCGAATTTTGGAACGGGCTCTCCGGCCCGTTCCAAAAGTTGAGTTATCGATCGCGATATTAATCGTCACTTCTCAGATTTCCAAGTGAGATATCACCGCTGTACGATAGCAGCATTGGCTATCAAATTATTATCCACAGGCTGCACTCCTGCATTTGCAGTCAGGGCGATCGTTCCATCCACCATATAAATCGTTCGCTTCGTCTGTGCCGCTACACTTGCATCATGGGTGACAACCACGATCGTTGTACCCTGTTGATTTAATTCCGTCAGCAGATCTATAATCTCCTGAGAAGTTTTAGAATCCAATGCGCCCGTCGGCTCATCTGCTAACACCAAGGCCGGATGATTTACTAATGCACGGGCGATCGCTCTTCGGTGCTGATTCCCACAAATCGTCTAGAGAAATTTCTGGGATTTTAGTCATGTTTTAAAAGGTGGAAAGGGCAAGATACAGCACTTTGCGCTGAAGGTTTGGTTAAAAATACGATGTATGTTACTGGTTAAAAGCTTTTGGTTAAAAGAACTACCACAGAGGAAGCGCTCACAACTACGGCATTTTTTTTATTGATGCGCTTCTCTGCGCGTTAGGATATTATCTACAATAGCGATCGCATCATATATATATATGTATCCGTAGGCGGATATTCTCATTGCCCATCAACTCAACAATCTAATCGCAAGAAGTAGAAGCACAACTATCAGCAAGCCACCATAGATCGTGAAAATGCGATCGGCGAACCACTTTGGCAAGAAGAAAATGTCGATGATTTGACCGTTAAAGTTTGCTGTAGGCGATCGCTATTTCACCCAACAACAAATATTCTCAGATGATTTGATGTTTTAGAGGGCGATCGCTTCTTGCGTTCGGCAAGTTAGACGTTTCTGCCCGTAAATAAGCGATCGCAATATTGAAAAATTAAATAGTAATTCTCACGGTGCTGTTGAGCAGCTACCAGTTCCTTTGAACACAATCCTAGTGGTTTGCCAGTCCGCTGCAACGGAATTGTTAGGCATAACCACAAAGAAGTATATCTTAATTGAGAGAAACGAGAGACACTGACAAAAAAATAAACATCAGACTTCAACTTAATTAATTTTAACTTTGTTCCTAAAACTTTCATATATCGGGGAGTTGGGAACTTTTGTTGCATCAACCAATGAGCGAAAAGTATCAATAGTTTGCGAGGTACTAGCTTGTCCTTTAATTCCATCTTTTACTGCAGGAACTAGCTGCGAAATTAGAGCAATGAGCGGAGTTAATACTTCTTTCCAAATCAACTTTGCATCATTTGGTGATACATTGCCAAATGACAGCTTAAATAAATCTGGAATTTGCTCGTTAAGCAGTACCTCTAAACATCCAGAAATTGCAGTTACTGCAACCAAATTAGAGCCTCTATATAAAAAGAATTTCAATTGAGATAATTCAGCGTTAGTAATGCTATCACTATCCTTCTTTTTAGAAAGCTCTCTCTTGAAATCATCAAGAGCTTCATGCAGCGAATACACAAAGACTATATGTTTAGCTGTAGTTTTAGTATTGAAGACTCGCTCATATAATGAATTTGATTCCCAAATATCAGACTTACGGTTGTAGGCAGTTAAGGGATCTCCATGAAAGGCAGTAAGACCTTGACCAACCGTGCTGGAAGGTAAGAGATTGGCTCGTCGCCTGATTACATCTTCAGACCCACCTCTTCGTCCCCCCAAATACTCTGACTCAGGTATGCTACCAAATTCAATCACTAATCTACTTTGTACTGAGTCATTACTTCTAAAATCAGGTGCTTCAACCTTGTTTTGACTATTGTTATAACGGATTACGGATTTTATTGTAGATTGATTAGAACATACAATAAATCGGGCTTGTATTCTAGCATTAGCTGAAGGAGGTGACGCAAGATTTCCAATTGCACCAGTAGTCTGAGCACCATTCACAATTGAGATGCCTGTTAATTCGAGAAGTTGACTCGAACTATCATAGTCAAAATTATGAGTAATAGCGGTAATGCCATTATTGAAAACACAAAAGTGTTCAGGATCATCTTGGACGGTTTGCTTTATCCCATTATTTATATTGGCATCTGCATTTCGACTGCCTAAGTATCCTCTTATATTGGCAGAAAATAGCTTTGATTCATATTGCTTGAAGAGATGATATAACCAGTCAGCAGGAATTGTTGTAATAAATGCTTGCCAATCAGCAGTAGAAATATCAAACCCCTCAGAAGTTGATACACAAAGTTTTTCAGGCACTAAAATAGGAGTAGTCAAGCTATTGTAAAGCCCCTCTACGCTAGCAAGTCCTAATTCTAAGCCAGAAATATTTATGTCTGAACAGTTTGGGAAATTTTGCCTTATTGTATTCTGGGCATTTCTAGTGACTGCATCTAACTCATTTCTAACATTTTTTGACTCAGGTAAATTATGCGAGTACCAAAATTCTATTGAATTCAACTCATTGTTTTGAAGTGCTTCTCTCAACTCAGATGCTGCTGACTGAAGAAGTTGAGTTGGCAACTCATTGATTGGTGTTGAAAGGAGCCAGACTACAGCAGTATTTAAATCAGATGCTTTGTTAGCTGGAGCCTCACTAGGCAATGTAGGTTTGCGGCAAAAGTATCCTTGTGCAATAACTGCTATCTGGCTTTCCTTGTCAACGTAGACAAGATCACACTTCTTATCATTGGAACCGTCCGTGAGAGAATTAGTAGCTACGGCATCAATATCCTCAATTTCAAACCGAAGCTGAAGCGTGAAGAGTAATAAAGCATTATCTCCATATTTTGTTAGATCAGTCCGTGATTGCAGTGCGACTTGGTGTGTTGATTGCATTATTCTTATCTGCTGTTCTTATGTATCTGCACTCTAACCGAGTAGAGAGAAGTATAACTATATATTAATCCAGAAAATGCGGTTTAATTCTCATATCAGCGATACATTACCACAGATTTCTGTACAAAGTCAATCGAGATCGCCCAAAAAAAATTGTGCGTGAATATAAATTATGCACCATCGGTAAAATATCGCCATCTCCCAGGTTCATCTTGGCTGAAGGCAGCTAGCGATCGCTTGAACTGCCCCATCAACTCCATTCTCGTTCTGAATCTTTTCTCCCAATATTTTAGCTTGCTGTTGGACTTATTTTGTCAAAGCGTAGGCGATCGCGATGACTGCCACATCGTTTGTTCAAATCAGATAAATCTTTGTGCTTCGGGGGGTGAACTGTCAGCGTCTCGCCATTCCGCGTAAATCTCAGATTGCCGTTGTGATCCTCTTCCACGTCGGCGATCGCGCTGAGCGTCGATCGCAACTTTAATGGCATTGATGGGTAACTTCAAGCGTTCAGCGATCGTCAATTGCACCTTGCGATCGCCTCAACAATAGAAGGTGTGATGATGTCAAAGGCATCACAGACTTTCCAGCATTATTAACAATCGTTTCGGGCTGAACGCTTCACCTCAGTTTATGAAAGGATTTCCACTTAATTCAGCAGATCGTATGCCCCGCCACGTTCTAATGCACGGCCGTATGCGGGACGCGCGTGAATGCGATCGAGAAAGCCCATCAGTTTCGGTCGGCTTCTGTCCAACCCTGCCTGTGCAGCCGCCGCCTCCAATGGAAAGCTCATCTGAATATCGGCTGCGGTGAACTCACTACCAACAAACCATAAGCTTTTTTCAAGTTCTGCTTCTATATAACCCAGATGCAGTGCGATTTGAGGCTCAATGAACGATTTATTGACGCGAGCCACAATTGCCCGCGCGATCGAGCGAAAAACGGCATCGGACTTGTTTCGATTTGGTTAAAGACTAGCTTCAACAGTAGCGGGGGCATCGCAGAGCCTTCAGCATAATGCAGCGGTTAATCAGAATGCGTTATTTCTAGGTAAATCTAGTCAAAACTGTAGGAGTTTGACTTATGCGTAGGAATAGCCGTCTTTTGAAAAGAGTTTCGTGAATTGAGCAAGTTGACCACCGTGCCGTATTTTACCCAATCGAACCTCTAACCTTTTCTCTGACTGCACCACAACCCGTCCAGTAACGCCATTAATAGTGGCGATATCTCCAGTCTTCCAACCATGTAGATATTCTTTCCTGGGTTTGGAACATGGAAAGCCAAACTTATCCATGCGGCAGCGCATTCTTATTCCCATACCCGTACATTTGACCAGTAATGGATTAGATATCAAGACTTTCAATGTTTCTACAATTCCCACACAGGCTGCGTCTAGCCAATGCGTTTTGGGCAGTCCCAAGCGAGTGCGATTGAACTTAGTTAGACCACCAGAACCAGTAGTAACAGGTAATCCCGTCGCTTTCAGTACCTCAAATAGCTTCCAGCGGGTTGAATTAACCGCTGCTGCATCCCTGAGCGGGCTTTTTGCCTGAGCAAGAATGCGCTTAAGCAAGTCAGGCTTTTTGACTAAGAATACCTGAATATCCTGAGTTCCTTTTTTGATATTGCATTTCTCGCAAGCTAGGCAAAGGTTGGAAATTCGATTGGTTCCACTTTTGGACTTGGGTTGAATGTGTTCAATTTGCAAAGGCACATTCAGGGCCGAGCAGTAAGCACACTTTCTGTCCCACTTGTTTAATAGGTACTCGCGCACCTCATATCCTGCAAGCTCTCCCTGCTGATATTCAAAACCTGAGATTTCAGGGTTCTCCATCTGTTGAAGGTCGAACCGCACCAGCTCTTGAACAATTTTGGTAATTGGAGCAAAGCCCATAAGTCGCTTAACCCAAGTTTCAGTAGTCAGAACCCGATGCAACAGAGATGGTGCAAGCCAACCTTTCGGTCGAGTACGATTGAGGAATCGCGCAGGGCGATATCGGGTATTCCGGGCGCGTCTACCACCACGAACGGCTCTCCGAGATTCCAAAGAATCTTTGATTGCCAGTCCCCTATGAGTTAACTCCATTCCCCAAATGACTTCATCTCTGTTATTGACCAATGAAATACCAGTCGTTTTAGAACCTGGATCGATCTTCAGCGTGAGCGGGTAAGTCACAATATTTTCTACCACTCGGCGCATGATCAGCGTGAATGGGTAGCGACGAAACACGGCAGCTTTGCCTGATTCCATTAATTTACGGGCATGGCATGGATGAACTGGATTCATCGTCGATTTGTTGGCGTCAATCAGAAAAACGAAGTTTGACATAGTTTAAGTTGGTCGGTTTGACCAATCCTTTTGGTTTTGTAAGGTTTGCTTCGGTAATGTTGACGCTCGCTTGTATGTCTGGTCTTGCTGAAAGCACTTGCCCTATAAACCTTTCGGACATTCCTTAACTTTCAGCGACAGAGCCACAAACTAGCGAATTCGTGGGTGTCGTAACTCAATCAACGTAGGTCTGATCCTGTACCTGGTGGGTTAATTAATTCTGTTTGCACAGATTTGATCAGGTTTGATTAACCCCAGTAGATGTATCGCAACCGTTCCGGCGTGCCAAGCTCCTTTGCGAGTCGTCCGCCACCGTAACGGTCAACTAAGTATTCGACGATCGCACCGGATTCAGCCAGAGTCAGCGCACCATCGGTAATCACCGGAGACTTACCCAGTGGATGCACTGCACGCAGCGAAGCGGGAGCCAGCATTGTTTTCGGATCGCGCTCGTAGCGCTTGACTTCATACTCTAGGTCGAGTTCCTCTAGCAGCCAGAGCACTCGCTGGGAGCGAGAGTTGTTCAAGTGGTGGACAGTAATCATGTTTTTCTTCTCAGCTTACAAGACATTGATGCGGTGAATTGTGAATGGTCAAGAGTGGATGTGTTGATAGAAAACTCGTTTAACAGTTTCTGCACAGAGGATGTAAAGTCCGACAATTGCTGCCAGCACCAACAGGAATTCGAGCGGCAAGGATTGGAATCCCAGTAAACTTGCAAGCGGGGTATAGGGAAGAAATAGTGCGATCATGACGATCGCGATCGTTGACATCAGCAGATACTTTCCCGGCTTGCTCGCGAGAATCGATTGCCGCGTCCGAATTACCAGCACAATCATGGATGCAGAAATCACCGATTCCATAGATTAAAAAACTGATCGTTGCAGTCCAATGAATCCACATCTGACTCACCTGTATTTTTAACAGTTGACAGTTGACAGTTGACAGTTGACAGCGAAGTTTTTAGGCAGGGGATTTAAGCCCCTAAAAACAATCCACCTAAAGGTGGGGGCTTAAATCCCCTGTGCTTTGATGATTGTGAAAATAGCTGTATAGATCAACTGGGTATTGTTTGGTTTCTACCGCCTCTGCCAGTGAATTTAGCAGTCGATTTCGCAGGCTCAAGCGGTTCTGATAGAATTTCTTTGGCTCGATCTCCGTGGCATTAAAACCCGATAAGCGAGCAGTTTCACGCAGTCATTCACGATAAACCATGCCAGCGCATAGCCCCAAACAAACATTGCCCAACCCCAGCCAAGGGGTGTCATAAAGAGTCCATAAACCGCGATTACCGTCGCCACAGCTTGCGTCCCGAATACTGCCATTAGTAAAATTCGTGCAGGACGAATTGACCAAAATGGGCCTCCGCGCGAGCGTGAGGAAAATCGTCAGATGTCCTGCTATAGATAGCTTCAAATACATCAAGGTTTGAATGTGATCGCGATCGAGATGAAAGACGCGCTCACTAAGATAGAACAAACCGAACGCGGAGATCACCCCGATCGCACCCAGCACTGTAGAAATCCCTAACACCAAGCGCATATTCCAGGTTTCAGGCTGATTGCGGTACTGCACATTGTCATAGGCGATCGACAAAATAGCACCATCATTAAGCAATGCCAGAATCACAATCATCACTGCGGTGACTGGGTAAAAGTTAAACACCAAAATCGCCAGCGTCATCAGCAACAATACACGCAGCGTCTCAGCGATGCGATAGATGGCGTAGCTGTTCATCCGTTGGAAAATGCGGCGACTCTCCTGAATCGCAGCAATAATCACGGACAGTCCAGGCGTTGTCAGCACGATGGAAGCCGCCGCCCGTGCCGCGTCTGTTGCTCCCGAAACGGCGATGCCGCAGTCAGACTTCTTCAATGCAGGGGCATCATTGACTCCATCCCCCGTCATACCGACGATGTGATCGTGTTTTTGTAGAACATCTACAATGTGAAACTTATGTTCAGGAAACACTTGAGCGAAACCATCGGCTTGTTCGATCGACTGCGTGACTGCCGCAGTTTCTTGCTGCTTTGAATCGCCTAGACTACTCGCATCGAGAATGTTTGTACCCAGCCCCAGTTTCTTAGCGGTTTCTTGGGCGATCGCAATGGCATCGCCTGTCACCATCTTGATTTTGACACCCATCTTGACTGCGCTGGCGATCGTTGATTCAGCATCATCCCAGGGCGGATCAAACAGCGGTAACACACCCATAAATTGCCATTGATCATCACTCTGCGATCGCGCCACACCCAATGAGCGAAAGCCGCGTTTTGCAAAGTCGTTGACCGCCTTTTCAACATCAGGCTTCACCTGCTCAGCATTCTTTGACAATGCCAGAATCACCTGTGGCGCGCCTTTCGTCACTTTGAACGTTTTGCCATCCGCGTCCTTCACGGTTGCCTCGGTGCGCTTGTGAACCGGGTCAAAGGGGGTGAAGTGAACAGTCTTGTAAGTCTTTAATGAATCCTGATCTTTCAGTCCGTCTAGAACGGCAAGATCGATCGTGTCATCATTATCTGCGCTTGATGCCAATGCACCATTCAAAATCACTTGATCAGCGGGAATATTGTTAACGCTGAATGGAGCGCCCAAAGTCAGCTTGTTTTGGGTGAGAGTGCCAGTTTTGTCCGCGCATAATACATCCACACCAGCCAATTCCTCGATCGCGACTAGCCGACTAACGATCGCTTTTTTCTGAGAAAGTTTCTTTGCACCAACTGCCATCGTGACTGATAACACCGTTGGCATCGCAACGGGAATCGAGGCGACAGTCAGCACTAAAGCAAACTGTAACGTTTCGAGGAGTGGGTCACGACGGACGATCGCAACAGTAATAATCAACGTCACCAATACAAGCGCGAGGACGATCAGGTAGTTGCCAATCTTGAGCACTGCCTTTTGAAAATGGCTGTCTGTATGAGCTTCTTGCACCAGTTGCGCCGTCTTACCGAAATAGGTTTTGGCGCCTGTGGCATAAACCAGCGCGTTACTCTCACCCCGACGCACGATCGAGCCAGAGAATACCGCGTCGCCAGCGTTGCGTGTGGCAGGTAGGGATTCGCCCGTCAGCGTAGACTGATCGATCGACATCGAATCGCCATCCAGCAAGCGGGCATCGGCTGGCACAATGTTGCCCAAGCGAAGCCGAATGACATCGCCCGGAACCAGTTCACGCGCTGGTAATGTCACCCATTGCCCATCACGTTTCACCTGAGTCTGAGTCGCAAGTTTAGCCTTCAGAGCCTCGATCGCATTGCCCGCCTGACGTTCCTCCCAGAAACCGACCACCGCATTGGTCAACAGTAAAAAGAGAATGATGAAAAAATCTGGCCAGTGTCGCACCACGGCTGACAAAATCACTGCCACTTCGATCATCCACGGAATCGGGCCCCAAAAATAGCTGAGGAATTTCAAGAGTGGGTTAGTTTTCTTTTCCTCAATCTCATTCGGCCCATTTTCAGTCAGGCGCTTTTTTGCCTCTGCTTGGCTGAGACCATCTGGTGACGACTTTAATCTTTTCTGCACTTCTGGTAGTGGCAGAGTTTTCAAATCGTCTTTGGCATCGGGCTGGGTTTTGGGATCTTTGGGCGCTTTGGGAGCTTTGGTACTGGGTTTCATGATGTATATTCCTGGTGTTTTTGCGATCGTGATTTGTCGTGATACCAATTTTTTATGAGGCTGCATAGAATCCGATCGCCCCGTATTCTTGCCCCCTACTCCCCCTTAATAAGGGCTACGGTGTACACACATCTCTGTGTAGAACCAAAATCCTCGGAGATCCCCCCTAGCCCCCCTTAAAAAGGGGGGAACCGGAATCAAAGTTCCCCTTCTTAAGGGGGATTTAGGGGGATCGAGATATGTGCAACTTCACATTAAATTGGTATGAAAGGATTGCCGTCTTCAGCTCTCGTTCTCAAGCATTACCTTTGCTTGCAAAAGTTCTAGGTGTTTTTCTTGGCTAACCTTGGGATAGTGGAGATTGAGTTCCTTCAATTTGGCATAAATGATGCCTGCCACCGCAAGGCGCGTAAACCATTTGTGATCGGCTGAGATGATGTGCCAAGGAGCCAACTCTGTGCTGGTGTGATTGAACATATCTTCATAAACAGCCATGTAGTCATCCCAAAAAGCACGCTCCTTAGCATCATTGGTGGAGAATTTCCAATTTTTCTCAGGGCGATCGATCCTTTCTAAAAAGCGTTGCTTCTGCTCCTCTTTAGAGACATTCAAGAAGAACTTAAGGATGACAGTTCCATTGTTGACGAGATGTTTCTCAAAGTTATTAATTTCCTCAAAGCGTTGCTTCCAGATTTTTTCATCGATTAAACTAGGAGGGATTTGGCGCTGTTCCAAGATTTCTGGATGGACTCTAGTTACCAAAATCTCTTCGTAATAAGAGCGATTAAAAATGCCAATGCGCCCTCTTTCTGGGAGCGCCTTAGAACATCGCCACAAATAATCATGATCCAACTCTTCCAAAGAAGGAGCCTTGAAACTATACACCTGAAATCCTTGGGGATTGATACCTGACATTACGTGCTTGATGGTGCTGTCTTTACCTGCCGCATCCATCGCCTGAAAGATAATCAGCAAGGAGTGAGTATCTTGGGCATAAAGTATGTCCTGATATTCTGCTATAGCTTTGATAACTTCCTGTAAGTCACGTTTAGCATCCGACTTCTTGAGATAGTGGGCTTTGTAATCTGGGTCGTAGTCTTTGGTGAGGGAAATTTTCGGGTCTGGCGGCACTAAAAAGGGACGCATAAATTCGGTATGACTTTTGATGTCAAATAGATTCAACGATGAATCTTTATGGCTATGGTGCTTGGTCATCTTTTTACTCCTATAGTGTCAAGGTAATGTCTTGAAATATGCGAACGGGAAGAAAAACCCAAAAAGCTGTAGCGCAGGCTGCACGTGCGCTACAGCTTTTTGGGCTTTGGTTTTTATTATGCCTATCTACTTACGCCTAGCGATTAAACAGATTCTTCGACATTGTAAAGTTCTGATTTTAAACGCCAAACTCCTGCTTGAGTTGAGTTACCCAGTTTTCAATCCGTTTATTAGTCAAATCAGACTGGTTATCTTCGTCCAGCGCAAGACCGACGAATTTACCATCCTTGACTCCTCTAGACTCATTAAACTCGTAGCCAACCGTAGACCAGTAGCCGACGGTCGTACCACCTCGCTCGGAAATTTTTTCCTCTAAAATACCGATCGCATCTTGAAAGCTATCGGCATAGTTAACCTGGTCTCCGAGTCCAAAATAGGCAACCTTTTTGCCAGTAAAATCAAGGTTGTCAAGTTCCTCATAAAAGACATCCCAGTCTGCTTGTAATTCGCCAACATCCCAAGTGGGGCAGCCAATAATGATGTTTTCGCGATCGAAATCACTCGCTGCTGCCTTTGAAATATCTATGATTTCAACGACAGTATCCCCGCCAAACTCTGTTTGAATTGTCTCTGCGGCGGTTTCAGTATAACCTGTTTGTGTGCCGTAAAATAAGCCAATCTTAGTCATGATTATTTCCTCTGTAATAAAGAATGCTGGATTACCTTTTCGATCGTAATGACCTCTAAGTTAATGAATGTACGATCGTCTATTTAGCCGATCCCAACAACACATCGCCAGATAATCGTTGATATAGCAGCGTTCCCGTCCAGAATGTCAGCGCAAAGTCGGGATAGCCAGATGAGGCATTGCAGAAATAGAAATTGTCGAGCGAAGTTTCATTTGCTCGAATGTCACTTAGATAATCTGGTTTCATAAAAGGATTCCTCGATCAATAAACATCGTCGCACCTGTCGTCTGCAAGTTATAAATTCAACCAGAGGCTCTGAAATTAAACCCAGAGTCAATGACAAAGTAGTTTAACTAGGGGGGTAGCCAACTTTGGCGATCGCTTCTTTAATCGCTGTTTCAGACGCTTTAGTTTCTACTGAAACGCTCTTCGTCTGCGGATCGGCTTGAACGATCGCATTGGCATCGACGGTCTGAACTGCCTGAGTGATGGTGCTTAGAGGCTTGCAATTAAATATAACCCCAATTATACTAGAAGGGTTAGGAAACAAAAAATCTGACATCAGCAGTTGTGATCTGTATGATTGGGATGATAGAAATGATCTTGAGTGAGCCAGTTAAATTGACATTCAAAGATGCTGCAAAGAAACTAACGGGCTATCGCCGTCGAGACTTTATGACAAAAGTGGCTGAAGACTACTTCAATGGTTCAGCTCGCAAAGTAGAAACATTTATGGGATGGAACCGCTCCAGCGTTCAACTGGGCTTACATGAACGACGAACCGGGTTAATTTGTGTTGATAAT
>Ga0163149_10002463_pt1 | contig 22101 bp, 19 predicted proteins | sample OliLakLV19MP5G1_FD_148604 | JGI IMG/M metagenome (GOLD analysis project Ga0163149, IMG submission 148604) | Freshwater microbial mat bacterial communities from Lake Vanda, McMurdo Dry Valleys, Antarctica - Oligotrophic Lake LV.19.MP5.G1 | ecosystem: Environmental > Aquatic > Freshwater > Lake >...
ACTAGCTAGACAGCTACTCCATTACTCCGGTAGCTGTCTAGCTAGTAGTCTAGCTGGTTGGGTGTGTGTCAAGGAATAGATAGACCGTTGGGCGAGGGCAAAAGCAGGTGGGAAATTAGTGGCACGTGGAAAGTAGTGCAGCACACGCAGTAATCTACTTCGAGCAATAGAGTCCCTACCCTCCGATAGATACAATAGGACTTTATAGGGCTATGTAGCGAAAGGAACTTGTAGTAGGACCTACAGTATTTTGTTTTCTTCTGTTGTGGTGGATGTCGCTATCGACTCTTTGATTTATTGGATTATCGGTGAATGTAATAAGAGTAGGAATTCAGAAACAAACAACTTACACGAAAAGGTGACGCTTTAAGCCGCCATAAAAAACAGTCGATAGTGATGGGGAAGCAGAGGCAATAGGTTTTTATTAATTGTCGGAATTGGCAATGAACACAAGGAATACAATTGGTGACTGTACGGATTCTGCGAGTAAAATTATTTGGGCAGTGGTCAAAAATAGTGTGACGTTACTGACGTATCTAGCCTCAATGGTTAAAATTTCTAAACCATCGGAACGCCACCACAGAAACTTTTCGTGTACAATATTACTGTACAGTTTTATAGCCCGAGCACGCACTCCATTACTCTGTGTGAACATGGTTTTCGCAACTAAGGAAAACTGCCAGCTAATTCTATTCGGGGTGAAACGTCGTACTCGGAGCAGTATAGTACGTACTAAAGTCTGCTTCTGAGCTGGTCGGTCGATAAAAAATGATCCAGTGGTGGAAGAAACACACCTACCGGTTCACAGAATTACAGTGCTACTGCCTGTACTGTACTTGTTGGACGGTGCTTACGCCCATGACCACAGGATACACCGAAGCCTAAGTCGGTGTGCTCCGACACCATGGCGGTTCGACTACTTGTGTGTAGTTACGACGTACTGTAGTAGTAGACTAGCTAGCTACACCGGTGTAGCTGCATTGAATGATGCCATTTTTGGAAGGCTGATAACCTAAGCACTCATATCCTATCCGCCATGCACGGGACTGAACACAAAGTAGGTTTATTATTCCTATCATTTCTACAATATCAAGATGCCATCATGCACAAGGAATGATCGCGAATAATCGAATCACGGAAAAACTATGGGAATCCAGAATTTCACGTGCAATGATTTTGCGGCACCAACGCACGAAGGGAATCCAGAATTCGAACCTTCTTCATGGCGCATTTGCATGCTGCCAGTCCTGCCACCCACCGTACGACTCATCTTTGCATTGGGTGGATCGATATCGTGTTCCAATCGGAACAAGTAACGAAGAACATGGGAACCACAATAACAAGCGCATGGGACACTCATTGTTTTCCAATACCCGGCAGAAGAACAAGCAACACACATGTACAGTACATATCGTGAGTACACCGTACTACTATCACAGTTGCTACTAGCTACTCCAGTAGCTACTAGCTAGTACCAGCAAGCACACAACCGATCCGGAATCGACTCGAACCGGAATGTCACCATGTTTCGACCTCGCACAGCCTAACAAACTTGTCTATCTAACTGACATCCTGCCGGATCATGAAAGTGGAAGCAGAACAGATTGCTAAATTTACCAACATCAAGTAGCTCACAAAAACTAAAAAAGCATTCAACATTATCAATCGAACCCTTTCCTCATACCAACCAACTAAATAAAACACATACTATCACCATGGCTACCCTCTTTGGCTCCCTCATCACTTCGAGTATCCGACGATCTCCTCTTTCAAGCCCCATCATTTCAAAACATCACGAACGAAATAACACTGACGTTTGTGTCTTGGACGAATGCTTCCACACATTGGAATTCCTTCGCTCCAAGGACGAGATGGAACAACGAGACGATCGTACCAAAAGTTTTGAAGACGACAGTGTCGACTCGGATGTCGACGAGGCTGAGGTACAGCATCCCCATCAGGTGGCAGAGGCTGCCGTTCGTGAATTTGTCGCGATCAAAAAGGCCAAGGCATTGCGAAAAAAGCAACGCAAGCCCATGCCCTCCAAACGTCAGTTTTTAGTCCAAAAGGACCACTCGGGTGTGCTATCACAAATGTCAGTTTGGATGTAATCAGTCAGTCCTAAAAAGAAGAGGATACAAAAATGCATACTTACATGATGAAATGGATCGGGTGGCCTTGCAACTGAATGCCAAACCCTTTGATAGGTGCCCGAACCGAACGAATAAGAATAGCAATACATTCTATAGCTTCCTATAATTCAACTACATAAACTAACAGCGAAATAATGCACTAGTATGCTTTCCGATGTTTTATAGCTATAGAGCCTTTTGTCCTGCGCTAGCTAGCGATTCCAGGACACCCCAACTTGCGCTGGCGCCGGAAAGCCTACCTGGAGCCAACGAGATTAGACTTTTACCGGCTTGTGCGTTGGGCTAGCTCAGGGCAGCTGCCAGCACAGAACTGGTCGGACTCGTCTATGCTCTGGCCCACTACCACAGTAGCTATTAGCTAGCTGGCCACTACCTGTAGGAGGGCCAGCAGAACTCGTACTGTTGCATACCCGTAGAAGTATCCCCAGCCGGCGAGTGTGCTACTGTGGGGTAAGAATTCGCCGCCGGTTAAGGTTAGGACTCAGATTTTCGACTCGATTTGTTGCAAAGAGGCATCCTTCTGCTGCCCAGTTTCAAAGAATATGATGTACATAACATCACTGGAACTTGTCGCAACTGGCACCGCTGGATATTTATGGTCCTTTTACTTTTATTAGGAACCCTTTATGTATGTGAACCCTTTGGAAAAGAACCCAATAAATAGGAACCCATTATTTGAATGTCAGATGAAAGGGTTCACAATTAGGAACCCTTTTTAAAATTAGGAACCTTTTCAAAAAAGGTTCCTAAATTATGTCCTAAGACATCAGTTGCTACCAATAGATTTAGGAATCAATTTTTATGAACCCTTTTATTTATGGTATCATTTTCCACAAAGGGTTCCTAATTATGATCCTTTTTATGGGCTGATTTGTTTTATAGTCCTTTTGCACAAGAGACCAAAATTTGAGAACAGATGTGAAATTAAGAAAATGAGCAATTTCAGTTTAGCTGGAAATGTCAAGACCAAAGGATTTTAGAACAAGATGAAACTATTGAATTCATCATTTTCTTCCTGAGATGTCTGCTTCTTGACAACAGAATTCTTGTTGACTGCAATGTTCATTGTCAACAATTGTAAATTTGTGTCACACATCTGCTTTCAGAATCTAACAGAAACATGCATGTCATTCATTAGGATAAAAAGACTTGCATTGTCACCAGATTCCCTTTATTCTGTGTGTCTCAATGCATTTAATTGTTTTTGTGTTATTAAGTTTGTCTGTGTGTCACAAAATTCAAATGCGGCAAAATGAGCAATGCAGCTGACCAAAACTTGTTGGGGGTTCAATCCTGGTCACATTTTCATCTATAACCCTGCCTAACTCACAATCATGACAAACTAGTTGTCACAATTAATGTGCTGGCTACGAGTGCTTTTCAGTAAGCTGGTCCTGCTTCCACTGGCCCACTGTTGTTGAGCTCATTGACACAACAGTGTTGCTAGTGGGGCTTCCCTTGTCACTGAGCACATCCAGTGCAGGTTTTTTTCTCCGTTGATGTGAAAGAACTCCTGCCAAAAAAGTAGCCTGGTGCTTTAAAAATCAGCTGTGCTGCTCTGTTGTTTTGGTTTTTTTCATGATCAGAGGACAAATTTCTTGTCTGAATGCAGACATGTGATCATTTTTTTTATTTACAGAGATGCCGGTACTGCACTGTAGGAGACCTTGAGCGTTCATTGTCGATTCATTCGTGTTCTTCAGACGTGTTTCCGTCCGTGACACGAGCTTCGTGTTGGCCACCTAAACATTTGCTGCACCATCAGGTATCACACAAGTGCTCGATGCCACCAAAAACTATAGCGCCAAACGATGAACATTGACTACAACAAGACCATGGCTAATATTCGGGCTGCACGAAATGAAGATGGCGAGGCAGAGGAAGACGATCGAGCCTACTATAGCAGCGGGGCTGGAATCAGGCTCAATGAACAAATGGAAGCTCGATGGAAATTGGAAGACTTTGCCAGAAAAGTGAGAGAAGAATCCTATCCAATCAAGCCGAGCGAAATTGAGGACATGGTTAACATTGTGAAGCTTTTTCCTTGTCTGGCTGCCGTTGGGTCGATAGATGGCATCGGAGATCCTCCTCTTCACTTGGTTCTTCGATCAGGAGGCAAATTGCATGCAGTCCAAGCATTTGAGCAATATAGCGAAGATCAACGACTGAAACAACATGTGCAACTGTCATCGTCCAAAAAAGATAATGAAAAAGCGAGCAATAAAATATTCAAAATACGTGGACGCATAGGCACCACGTCGGAACTTCCTCTTCACGTCGCATGCCAATACTCCGACGATGATGTAATTGAGTACATAGCCACGAGATATCCAGAAGCAATCATTGCCGCCGATGCCGATGGCATGTTACCGATTCATTACGCGCTGGAGCGGAGTTGCCGCACCTATGGCAGGTCTCCTTCGATCCATACAATCAAAAATCTAGTAGTGTTATGCCCTCTCAGCGTTGCCCTCCATTGCTCTGACTCGTCATCTGCGTCATCATCGAATCACTCCACGAACAACAAACGACGGTTTGCGTTAATTGACGCTTTGAGGAACTACTATGTCCATAACCATGGTCTAGAAGTCATCCGCTGTATGATTGACCACTTTTCTGCAACCAAAAATCTTGATATTGATCTTCCATTGGGCATGAACCTATGTCTCACAATCGAAATCGCAAAGATGCTTTTCAAGGTGGAACTTCTCAAGATGGATAACATCGAGTACTGGACCAACGAAGCCTTCATCCATTTTATGAAACAACTACAGTTTGTTCCACCAGCTTTTCCAACGGGCGGAGTAAGGAGATTGTCCTTGGCATTGCCTACGCACTTTTTAACGACGTATTCGGAAACACGTGGTGCATTAAGGATGGCGCTGCAACGCAATTGTTCCCTTGAGGAAATCTGTCTCGACGTCTGCAGCAGTGACAAAATTCCACCAACACGCTGGAATGATAACGCTTTGGTGGTTGCCGCGATACGAAAGGGTCTTCAAGATAACAAAATTTTGCAAAAATTAGAGCTAAAAAACTTCGTGCTGCCCAATGCTAACAGTCTTGGTCGTCTTCTTTCAAGTGGGTCAGCGCCTCGGGTGCTTTCTTTGGATGAAGTACAGATCACCGGTCCCTGGACTGCACGCACTGACCAGTGCTGGCGGGATCTCAGCAAGTGCCAGGTCGAAGAGCTCACAGTTCGCTGGACTTTGCCAACAACAAGGAGCGAGGGGTCGAGCTTTTCCAAACTGGTCCAATCACTAGCCAACCTTCCACGCCTCAATAAATTGTACCTAGTGATCGAGGCCCCTCCTTTTCTTGACGCGAAACCACAAGGCCTTAATCTCACACGTCCTCTTGTGAAACTTGTACAGAACGCCAAAGAGCTGCGATGCCTTAAAATTTACGGACGCTGCGACCTTGACAATAAGCAAATTTTCGAGACTCTCAGGACCAACCGCGCCCTCCAAGAGCTGAAAGTAAGCACCATCGAATGTGATGACCTCGCAGAGCTTGCAGAACTTCTCGAGCATTACAACACTAGCCTGACCACCGTATGGGTGCGGCATCCAATGTCTTCGGAAATGGCACAGCATCATTGCATGGCTAAATTAAGGTATTTTGAGAATTTGAACAGATGCGGGCGAGGAGAGATTCGGGACCCAGCTATCACCTTGACTGCCTTTGTCGAGAAACTTCAAGCCGTGAAGGGAAAGTCGGGGTTGAGCGAGGAGAAGGCACTTTGTATTCTGCATGGGCTTCTGCGGGAATGTCCAGGGCTGTGGAGCGTCCTCTAGTCTAAAGCGCAGGGCCTATCTTTGCTTTTTCTTCATCTCTTGACATTGTCTTTTGATCCCATTTGTATTAGTGCTTGTTTATGAATCTGTATTAGACTATTCCAAAGGAACACCATTTGTGTCAAGCAAAGTCGCCAACTCATTTTAATCCTCCATTGATTGTTGCATTGTGTGGATTCTTCTTTCCAAGAGGGAACCATCATTATTGTAAACTCTTGTAGTTGTGCCTGTCAGATAAGGATCCATGCTCTGCTTTCTTTATCCCACTGTTGTGGACTTTAGCAAGACTCTCTAGAACCTTCACTGACAAATGGGCATTGTTGTTTACATTTGTTGCCAAACAATGCGCAAGATGAACCAAAAACTTTGAACAACTAGGCCCACCACTGACATTGTCCTCACCAAAGTGGCTGAGCCTGAATTTGCCAATTCCATCAACATCTTCATTTGGCTGTTAGGGGGGAAGACGGTTGATGTTGTGGTGGACACTACGGCTTCTTCTTTTTGCAGCTCATCCCAACAAATGTAAAACAAGCTGATCTTGTGTTGTGAAGAGGAGCGCATCTTACTCTGTTGGTGTTGTCTGCATCAAGAAACAAAAGCAGTCCATTCCTCTTGTACTGCTTAGTAAAAGTGCAGCAACATTGAGGACACGACAAGACAACTACAAGGGTTCGTGCTTGTTTCCAGTCGGTGACATTTCTGCTTACTAGTAGATGACTTCTTGGGAACACTGCCACTCACGCAAACGGCACCCTAGAATCTTGCGAACAATGGTTCAGCATCAACCATCACTACCAATTATGATTTTTCTTTTGACTTCGTTGTCTTTTCCTTGTTCAACCATTTGGATTTTTGTTGTTGATAAGACTTTCTGGTTCTTGTTGAATCTGAGAGGTGCCATCCAATGTTGTTGGTCTCTTCCCTCATGCAGTCTTCATGTTGTGACATTCAATTATTTATTTCAAGTCTTCAACTTTCATCATCTAAGAAATGTTGGTTGCCTCCATCACTCATGGACTTTTCCATCCTAGCTTCAGATCTTTGGGCATGCAGGTCACAGAGTGCCACTGAATGACATTGGCAACACACATTTTTGTGGGTGGGCTCGGGCTAAATCCAGCACTAGTCAAGAGAGCAGCTGTGCCAGATGCATGCTCACTTTCTGACAGAGAATCACAAAACGAAAAAGAATTGATTTCATGTAGTTAAGTTGTTTGTGCATTCCAATTGCTGGTAACCTGTTGTGTTGCATTGTGCACAACTGCCAGAAAGCAACTGCACTAATAAGTGGAAAGCCAGATCATCAGCATTCTGTCAACTTCATCATTGGATCCAACAACTTGTGCCATCGATGTTATCTCCCCTGAAGACACAGCTGTCATAGCTGCTGGACAGGCACAATGCATGGCTTGCAGTTGCAGCAAACTTTAATTTGGTTTGTGCAACTCAAGTCATTTCAGTTGCACGCATGAAAATTGGGGAGCTTCCTTCTCTTCAGTTCCCGCCTGTGACCTCATCAGGCAACATCCAATGTTTTTGTCTCAACCCATTGCTCTTCATCTTCTTTTCTGTGCAGACAAGAAACTCTCATCCCTAGAATAGACACGAACCTCTCAATGTCTTTTCTACACACATCTGCAGTGCCGTGGTGGTCTCACTTTGCTCTGGATAAAGTCAAAGTGAGATGAGTGGGTGATTGGGGTGAAAGAAACCTCTTTGTGATGTGCCCCCTTTGACTGTCAGATATCTCAGACCCAACTCTCTTCATTGCCACAGAACCATGGACAACAAGGACACTCATTGTTGTGTTTTTTTGCAGCATCATTCATCACCATCAGCTGATGAACCCAATAAAAGCAAGGACCAGGTTCAGATGCAGCAGCAGAAACATTCTGACAAATGAAGCCACAAACATCATGATTGTTAGTAGGGGAAGAACTGTTGGTGTGAAACTCCTTTGCAGAATTTTGCTTTTGCATAACTAGAGAGATCAATTTTTGTGCAAATTCATTGTCTTAGACACTCTAGAAGATTCAGTTCTCTAATCGAATGATTGACAGAAGTGGCATTTTAGTGTGAGTGTGTGCTCAATTGTCCATCATAGGCTGGACTAGTTTCTTCTGCATCATGGCAATCATCATGTTGTAATTTCTTTATCACAAGTGCACTCTTTCAATTAAAGCACCCATCTTCTTCTTCCTTTTTAAGCGGAACCTTCCAAAGGTCAAGAGTGGCCATGATGTCTTGCCACAGATTTACCAATCATGGAGATCTTTCAAGGAGATTCATCCAGGAAACCCACTGTTGGCAGCACAACCTCCCACGATTTTGAACCTTTGTCATGCAACTGAACAAGCAAAGATGGCATCTGTGGCTACAACAACATGTGAAGGAACTCCCAACATTGCAGCAGTCTACAAAGTTAAATGCAACAATGCAGGAAAAACATGCATAGAGAACACTCAACAGAATTGCAAACTTACATTGCAACAACAAAGACAAAAAGTTTGTGTGCTTGACAAGAAATCAGACTCATGCTCAAACATTTCACAACTCAGCTCCCTGATGCAACCCCATCCCTAGTCAACCCAATGTGATTACATCAACTGCGGCATCATGTGACAAGAGATCCACATCAATGCAGTCAAATCATTTGCTACCAAAAAGTATGACCTGTGTGCCAAAGAAAGAAGTGCAAGCAATTCTAAAGCAATCTGGATCTTACCCATAACTCCTTATCAGCTCTCACAGCAAAATCTGTGGTACCTGTGGACACAAACCATGATTTCAGAGGCATGCAAAGCACACCAACCCCATCAATGATGAGTCACATAATGACAAAAGAGCCAGCCCAACACACATGTTGCTGTACCACAGACATTAAATGGTGCAATGTCTGCCTAACTAATTTCCAAAGCAACAACCTTTTCCTGTTCTCATCAAAGCTACACTGTGCTAGCCACAAACAAGGCAATAAACATCACAAAGCAGTTGCCCATGAAAGCTCAATGTGTTGCAAAGACCTTCACCGCTCCTTGATTGCATTTTCCTTTTTGGCGTTCATTCATGGGGGGTCTCCAAAAGGAGAAGAAAATCTAATGTTCTGGGAATTCCTCTTTTCCTGCTCCTTTTCCTCATTTTCCTGCTCCTTTTCAAAGTTCCAAGAGGAACACCAAATTTGAGGAAATTTGAAGGAAAAGGAAAATCTAGCTAAACTTTTGCTTTTTAATGCAGCGAGACTCACTTGCACCGGTCAAAGTTGACAATCAACATAAAACTGCTGTAAACTGCTATTATTTTTTTTATTTTTTAAGTCTACAAGGAGTGCAAGCTAGCAGCCAGCAATGCAAACAAACAAACAGACTCCACTGTTGGCTTGCCACTTCACCCAGCACATGACTTGCTTGGTTTGCGAACTTCTCTCTCATGGACACCATAACATTTCCTGACTGCCAAGTCGGGTGGTCTCATTCAAGCCAAACATTCAAAAGCACTTGCACATTTTGCTGATCACTTTGCAGTTGAATCAACCATGTTGATGATTTTTTTCCAAAAAATATTCAAAAATATTCAATGTTATTCAGATCTGAGTCATGCTTCCTCAGGAGCAGGAAAACAAGGAAAATGCTCTGAATCATGCTTCCTCGTTTTCCTGCAGGAGCAGGAACACAGGAAACAGGGTCCAAAAGGAAGGGAAAATGAGGAAAAGAGGAACTCCTTAAAGGAAAATGCAACCAAGCACCACTCAGTAGCATTGTTGATTGCATTTGCAATGCTGCCCTCTTCACCTCTTGATGGGGTCCAACAAAAAAATAGTGGGGGCCACATGAGAATGTCATGCATTGCTGGTTGCAAAGCAGTGACTGTTCAAGTCAGCAACAGAAATTGCAGTGCTCCTGCAGCAGTTGTCTGTCTGCTTTCTGAAGAGAAGTGATGTGATAATCAATGCACAAGAAACTTGACTTTTGAAAACACCAAGAGCCTCAGTCAAGAACATTTTTATTTTTGTTGCAACCTACCGACTTCAACTGTTTGCTCACGGCCCCATTGTGACAAATCTGCCTTCACCATCCACATCACATTTAGAACTTTTGCTGTGACAGCAATTTTTGTTGCTGGTTTCAGCAGATGGGCGATGCTGCAATTGTCATCATTGTCCTGGTGTCAGCTTTGCATTTGTCTGAGATTTTTAATCTGCTTCTGACAATTCATTTATTCGCATTCACTTCCCAGCACACTCTCTTTGAATGCAATGCATCAGTCCCAGGAAATATTCACCACACTCAGACATGAGAGGAATGGAACAGTGAGTCCTTGTCACATAAAAAAGAATGTGGTGGTGCTCAACAAAAACAGTCTCAATTGATGCTGCTCAAGCTGGTGCTTCCGCCTCATGCACTACCAAAAAGTGAAGTTTTATGAAGAATCCAACTCAAGTCAGGAATTGATGATGTGTCTTCCCTATCATAATGTTAGAAAAGCAAATGGAAAGTTACCAAAGACAGTTAGAGAATCAAATTGGCTGAAACAATCTTGAGACTCGTCTGCATCCAAGATGAAACAAAAACAATTGCAGCTCTACCAATGAGTTGGTTCTGGCTGTTCTTCACATTGAAATTTGGGGTCTGTAATCCAAAGAAATTAAGGAGATGTTCAAACACCAAGCATTTGTTGAAAGAATCACCATTCACGTTGACATTTAACAAAGCAAACATTTGGTCAACACTTTTGAAAGTAGAAAATTTGAACTCAATGATTATGCATTGTCACTGTGTATAATTCTAACATGACAAACAGATTCAAAAGGGATCATTTGTATCACTCCATTTAACTCACCTTCCTAAAGTTGCACAAAGGGTGATGGGGCAATGTGTTGAGCTTCAAAGTGAGTGGTCCCTGTCAGGATGCAAAGAACAAAAGTTTTGGTCAATGTAGATTTGTTGAATCCAACAGTCTAGCTTGTGATGCCTTGGTGAATTGTTTGTTTCAGGTTCAGTTGTGAACAAAGTTGGAAGAATCAACACAACCCTCGAAGATATTTTGTTCTTGGCTGCAGCTGATGCAACATCCATCATGTGGAGAAGTTGATCAAAACCAACAATGACCATGGGAAAAGAAGATGCAGCCAATGTCAAAAGTTATTTTGGCCTGGTCAATTAAGCTACTAGCTTTCCTTCCCTGGTCAATTTGGCTATGCGAGCATGCTTGTTGATCCCTCAGCATCATCCCTACTAGCTCAAGCTGCAAGCTGGGTTGGGCTTGCCATTAGGGGAGCAGTTTCAAATCAAGTTGAGACGCACACGCCTTCTCCTTTTCGTCGACCCCTTCCGCACGCCCGTGTGTCAGATTTTTGAATGACAATACTCCGACTTAAAGACTTCCCATACTCATCTTCAGGTATGAATAATTGATCACCAATGAGGTAGCAAAATTACTTAATTATCGTTTTGAATGCTAATGACAGTGGGATTGAGTAGAAGGAGTACAGCACGTCCTCGGTGGGTGCTGCCAGCCGCAGCAACAAGTAACACATGAAATAAGAGAAGCACATGAATGACATGAAAAAATAAAGCAAGTGAGGAAATTGAATAGATAGACAACAATAGAATAGAATTGAGTTGTTGTCATTACACGTTTCATGCCTTTTTATGTTATCCATTGATGCTAGTCAACAGAAGTTAACACTCCACGCTTCGTTAATACAAAAATAATTACCTAGTACTACTGTAGAGAGGCCAACAAACAAGCAACGGACAAACAGCAAAGTCCGCGCGCATTACCTTCATTTCGTCACCTCAATAAATCTACAGCTATAGAAATTTCTTTTGCCGGTAGCAAAATGACACCACGACCGCCACCATCCCCACCTCTAAGAAGACCCACAATCTACAAGTGCAACAATAGCTATGTGTACATCAGCAACGAAAACACTAGAAATAGAAGGACAATGACGTTCCGAATGCCGCAGCTTTTGCTGGTGCTACTGTGGTTTTGCTTCACAACCGCAAGCGCCGTGAGTCCGTACGCATTGTACAGTTTACCCCCCTTTACCGTTACCTTTACAAGCTCCTACACCACCGCGGGATTGCCCAAAGATTTGGGTGAGAGAGGACAACTCTTGGCATCGACCTTGCATGCCCCCCTTCAACTCATCACCGCAGAGTTTTTACTTGGATCCTTTCGCATGGAAATTGCCAAACATGCACCAGCCTCCTCCTCTGTGATTCATCAGTATGCCCATAAAGGCAATGCTACTGCCACTACTCAACCACCGTTTCAAGATGGACAAGAAGAAACGGTATCGGTTGAAGCCATGTTGGACTCCTTCATGACTTTGGATTTGCAAGTGGCCGTACGATCCATGAACAACAAGGAAGAAAATGGCGGTCGTCGTCGTCGACAATTGGAAGAGTACCCCGTCTTGACCTTTCAAGCCGACTTTTTCACGACGGCAGCCTTTTTGGAACCCGCCACGGACAATTTGAATGTACGAACCTTTGACAGCAGTAGCACCAGCAACAATAATGACAATGACAACGAAAGCAATACAAATACAGCAAGTAGCGGCAAACGTCCACCTTCCAATGATGCCGTCGCACTGTTGTTTGAAGAATGGATGGAAGCAGCCTTTGTTCGCGACAAGGAGTACTATTTTGATTCCTTGGTCGATAGTGACGAGGGTGTCTTGAAGCATATGGAAAAACTCGACATTCAAACCAATAGTGATGCTACCTTTGATCCCTATGCCATGGGGACGTTGCACCAACAAGAAGGATACCCAGGTTCCAACAATCAAGCAGCAACAAGTGGTGGGAAAGAAAGTGCCCAATCACCAAACAATGCTGCTGCGGCAGCTCCGTCATCAAAGCCGTCTATGGATCATGTAGAAAAGCTATTCTTGACGCTTTTGATATTTGTATCCGTGGCTAGTTTTGCTGGATTGTTGTTTGCCATTAAACAATATCGCAGACGTCGTCGTTACAAGATGGATCACATCATGGACTTGGAAAACTGTTTTGGACCCGGGGGAATTGATGAATTCTCGGATCACATTATGCTGGACAATGGTAGAGGTGTGACTCATCGACGACACAGTTTGGAGGGACGGCATGCCGATGAAGTTATGGAGATTTTAAATGCCAGCGATCGGTATTTGGCAGCCCATCGACCCGACTTGCTGGCCGCCATGAAGGAACGAGAACAAAATGAATTCAGGAGAAGTGACGGAAGTTCTCTCATTCCTGTTGCTACCAACAGCGATACCAATCGTCCCGCAGAACGTCGATATGTGACACCGACCAATCCTTTTTCGTATCTCTATGGAGCATCTTATTTTCACAGTGATCGACGTGCGGTAGAAGCAGATCGGCGCAAGCATGTGACCCGCAGTGCCATGGACGGAGTGGAGCGCGAATCCGTCCCGGACGATGAAGATTTGGATTTGGTTTCGAACGCTAGCACTGCTCGTGTCGCGGACCAAACTGTTTCCGCACGAATGCAAGATTGGTTTGTAAACTTGGTCAAGCGACGCTCGGCCACGACGTTGCCACAAGAAGAGGAATATGACGATGATGAGGTCATCGTCGATGATCTCGACACGGTTGAAGAAGGTGGCGTCGATAATCAAGGCACGGACGGGACAGGTTCCATGGCCTGCGATGAAGATCCTTCGCAATACAACTTTGCCTATCAAGATTTTCCTCGTCAAGATGGAACACCCTGTTTGATCTATGAAGAAACATTGGACGAAGAGGAAGAGGAACAATTCCTACGCAATTCGCAACGAGATTCGTTGCATTCCACAACTCGCTACGGCGACACCTTGACCGACGACGAATTTCAACAAGCTTTGACTCAGCATGCTTTGGTGGATTATCAACAAACCAACAGTTCCTTTCAGCGCGTCATTTCGAGAGATGATAGTGACAACAATGGTGAAGACGTGTCCAGCTATGTTACCGGGGACGACGAGTCTCAATCAGATAGTATCATTAGTACATCTACTGACAGCGTCCTCAGCGGTTTTTCCGAGACCGAGCCTGCGAACTTTACTGACAAGCTGGAACGATTGGTTGCTATGCGCCATCGTCATTACGAGAAGCAAAAAATCGTCGACAAACATAGGGAACAGCGTCGTCAAGAACGAGCCCGGCAGCGTACAGAGGAAAGGAAGAAGCAACAAGTAGAAATGGAGGAGCGAGATCGGCGTCTCCGTCGACATTCCTTGGAATTGGACATCCAAGAACTCGAGGCAGCAACGGCTGGTAATAATAGCAGTACTGCTCCAACACCCACAAAATCCACAATTAAGCATTATTCTACGGTCGCTCCTTCCACAGCTTCGAAGGTTATCACTCCAACGGATCGTCTTGACGGTGGTGGGCATCAGCAGCACACGCCGTCGAACGCACATCAAGTGCAAAAGCCAAATCTGCACCGCCGTACTTCCAGTGAGGCCGACAAGAAGGGCTTTGCCTCAGCAGGGGCGTCGGCACCCATAGTTGGTGTTCAGATGAGCCGGTCCGCGGGTTTGGGGGAAGAGCGCGTCTTTGACGGTCGAGCTCTTCCTCCTTCAAGTTCAGCGTCGGTGGGCAAAAACTCTTTCCCCAAGCTGTCCGCACCATCTGGGCGCAATACAACGTCGCTCGATGACATCTTTCGTCGTCCTACCAGCGACAACGGTACCGCCGCTGTTCCTACAAGCTCCTTCCCACCGGCCTCCTTGGAAAAGACTGACACATATCCAAATGTCATTTCACCGGCAAGCTCTAATTTGACAGATACGGGGTCCACAACGACGCCAAGCAGTGCTGCCAGTCACAGCAGCAGTCGTTCAACGCCCCCCCTCAATTCGATGGGATCTGGAAGCATTCGAGATGGAACCAGTGCGCGCCGCAAGAACATGCCAGAAATGTCGTCAGCCTCTCTAGCGTTAGCCAAGGGCTTTCACTCGAGACGCAGCATGAGTTTTGGAGGAGCGGAAGAAAAAAAGGCGGAGGAAGAAATCACGAGAGGCGGTGGTAGCAGCAAAACTGGCGGCGTGGATGCCGACAGAAGGCCTTTGAATCCTCGCCGTACCAGTTCTTTCAACCGGCCTCGCTCCGGCTCCGGTGCAGATGTTATGGTGCATGGTATCTATGCACACTTTATGTAGGCCGGAAGTTATACTTTTGAAGAAGGTTCCTGTATGAATTCTGCATCTATGGTTGGTTACTTGGAGTAAGTACACCGTCTGATGTGGTCTGGAACAGCTGTCGTGGTATAGGCTACCAATCTAAATGTAGCATCTGAAGAAGATAAAAATCAATATAATAGAATGATACAGCTACTGAGTACTAGCTAGCTAGAAGGGTGATTTATAGGAATGATGTTACTTCTTCCGTCCGGAGGAGGAGCACTGCTGTGACTGCGAGGCCTTCGCCCATGTTAGTAGGCGTGGCAACATGTAGCAGTGCTCAAATATCTCTGTCTACTGTAATACGTTGTCGACGTACTAGTACTACTACGAGTAGTAATTCAAAGTAACTACCGGTACTCCATGCCAGTAGTAGCTAGTACGTTGTACCAGGGTACTGTACTGGAGTGCCATAGTAGATAAGAAGCCTTACCTAATAAATAAAGGGTGTGGCAAAGGAACCACTGTAGCTCCGTGATTCAAAATTGCTCCGCAAAGAACTCTTCCTCAACGTACCCGCGAAACTTTCAATAACCTTATTCGGTACTGGCTTTTTGTTTCCGCCGATCTGATAGGAACACGGAATATATTCGTCAATAATAGTTGCAGCACGAATCGAATGCCTTCATACTCCGATGCAACGAAATTATTAAGACCCAATTCACGTGGCAGGTCCCACTAACGCTGCACGTGGCTTACTTGTGGTAATACTTCTTAGGCGAAGGGAAGCAGCCTTTTATAATTATAATCATCGACAGTATTTCTAAAAGAAGACTTACTACGTCGTAGCTGGCGCTGATGTGTCGAGACACAAACGCTCTAACGCGTACGTGGCGACATGCGTGATGTTTCACGCATTACCATTTGTCGCACCAGGAAAGAGCCTCTTAATTCTCTCAAATTTTTCCTGCTAAGAAGAACACTGTCGAGGTGGAAACTATCTTTTAGGCTTTCGTTAACGGAAGGATCTTTTTCGTAGACCAACAAGACAGTGAGGGAATGGTTGAATCGATACCCTTTTCATAGCGGGTGGAAAATCTTTATTACTCCAGTAGAATCCTGGCCATGGGTTCCTGCTGTGCGAACTTTAGTAACGGGAAAACTCTGTGAGAAATTCTCACAGATTCTCACTGAAACTCCTGCTGCAATTAACCAGCAAGGAATTCACTTCCAGAAGTTTGAAAAAAAGGCACTTCGCCGATCTACTGGAAATTTTATAGTTGCTTTTCATAAGACATTGAAGAAGAAGCATTTGCTCCAGCACATGACCCTACTATAGGTTATTTATACTCAAAAGGATTTTTGATTGCTTCCCTCGGATCTACTTATTTACGGGAATGCTAGCATATGGAACTTCCTCATGATTCTTCGTTCGTCATAGCGAAACGCGTAAACGAGTCGTTGCTGGCACTTGCTGCCTGTTTTGTTGACTACATAGTTTCCTTGGACGGGATTGCATTTTCGTTCATTCGTCTCATCTACGGTTTTTAAGAAAGAGGCCTCACAAAAATCCAACTTGACAGTCTCACAAATCAAACCTTCAAAGAACAAAAACAATCATTAACCTGCACTAGCTAACTACCAGTAACAACAACCATCGAATACAACAGACAATATGATGCTCTCCAGTACCTCCTTTGCTCTTCCTTCCAACTTTAAACCGGGTGAGAACCAAATCATTATAGGTCGAGGACGCGCCACTCGTCAACATATCGGCAATCGCAAATTTGCTAGCATGATTGCTGCCGTGTCCGTCGAGTATGCGGCCGCACCCAACAAAACCGAAAAGGGCACGATCTTGACCCGCCTTATTAAAATCATTCACGAACAAAGTGACGATGCCGGCTTTGTCAAACGTGACCATGCCCGCAAAGGCGGTTGGATTTTTGTAGACGAGGTACAAGCCCGTCAAACCGCAGCTCAAGCCATTCGCAATCATTTACAAGGTGCTTACAAGAGTAGCAGTCAATCGCGCCAGAAAATTCGTTATCAAAAGTTACAAGAAGAAGAAGGAGAATTAGGTTTCCAGTACTTGAATGCAGCCGTAAGTGGTTGGGAACAACGCGACGAAGACAACAGTTTATCTTCGTCTTGCTCGAGCAGTCGAAGTGCCTCTCCCTCCCTGCAGGCCTGTTTGTTGCAGCATGCAGTGTCCTTCTCAAACAGCAATCACCAAAGAAATAGCCACAATAACAATAGCCACCAAAGAGAAATCAGCACCGGCAGCAACCATAGCTTGAAAGCAACGTCGGATACCGTGTCGATTCTGTTGGACAAGTTTTGCCCCATTATTGACCCCACGGATAATCCGTTTGAACCACGTCCCTTGTCGACAACAGCTAATGTCAAAGCCGACGACGATGATAATGGGTTCTTGGACATTGACATCGAGCCTCTTCCATTGTAATAATGGAAGTCAATCAAGTCATCCATCCCGGCTTGAAGGAAGATAAAGCCAATATTGGCAACGGCCGATTTAGACCTGCTCCTCTCCACCCCGCTTCACCTCGCTCCAAGAATCACCGTGCCAATATCTGATTCAATTAGCTTGTACATACCATACTCATCGCTTTTAATTAAAGCTATAATTTCAAAACGTTAAGAAAAAAACAATGCAATTATCCTCCATCATGTATCTCTTTGCTCCGTGTTTCGGTTTCATGGCGAATGCATGAATTCATATTTTTTAAAGCATGCCTGGATAGCTGCTGCCACAAAACTATCCTTTTCTCTCTTGGCACTGCTAATACTACAATTTATGTCTTTTCAGAAGAAGATACTAATTACTGCTGCCATCAGGGATGTGGTGGTGTCCCTGAATTATTGAGACGTGAGCATGGCAACAAAAAGATGGACCCGAACCGGTTCGAGTGTGCACCTCAAGAAACACTCAACTCGCGCATTTGATCGCGACTATTACCGCCCCTACTACCAGCAGTCTACTACTAGCTAGCTACTTTGCACAGTAACTACAAGCTAGATGGAGACTAATTACCTGAGCTAACTACAAGCTAGCCAGCTAGATTGACCCACCGGCACCATTTGAGTACCCCTACTACCTACTACTCCCTGAGCTGCATTAGCTAATAGCTATGCAGTCCGCATTCTATATGATTCTGACTTCGAGACTGATGGAACTTCCAAAATGCCATGGCTGTGGATGCGCCATTACTACTAGGAATCGAACGACGGGGCTATCGGCTCATATTTGTAGTCATTCCTGCCATGTCTGGAATGTGGCTACGATAGCTGTATTTCCTTTGCGCGGATCGATCGATCGATGGATTCGTGCTGAGAAGGGGACTATTGTGAATCCCTTTTTGCCACTCCAAAGAGGAGAATGAAACAAACATTTTTCAAATTCATTTTTGTGTACGCATACTTCCAGCGACGACGATGACGACGAGCTGATGGCCTTACCTCGCCCACCTTTTACTTGGATCCGTTGAAATCATTTTACAGGCACGGCCCCAACCGCACTCTGTAGTAGCAGGGCACAGTCATGGATCATGATTTTGGCAAGGGCATCCTTTCGGCGGCAAAAGCAGCAACGCCATTTTCAATGTACTGGCTAGCTTGTTAGAAGTAGCTGTAGCAAAAAGCATGCGCCACGGGTGTCGGCCAATGACTCCCTCACTGCACAACACAATCATGTCCTACTGTATCGCCGCGCACCTAGTAGAACATTTTCTTTGCCAGCAAATTGACATGATAATCGTCCCCACTGGCAGCCCTGCCTTGTGCCATGAGATGCTGCGCCCACTGATAGACTGCGGCTTTGTCGTTGCTGTTGTCGTTTGGGTTTTGTAAAGATGGTTGTTGTTCGGATGTCGTCATTTCTACTTCGGGATAGTCCTCCAATTTTACCGCCGCGTCAAACTTTAAAAACCGATATCCATGGGACCAAATATACACGAGCAATTCGGCCGGATCGGTACCACTGGCTTGGAGTAAGGTGGGAAAGAATTCCAAGGTAATATACTCGAACGGATACTTGTCCAAATCTAGGCCCTGCAAGGCTTGATATTCATATCCTTCGACATCAATTTTCAATAGTCGCAATTGATACTGTGTATTGCCGTGTTGTTGCTGGTGTTCCTTGTTTTTTAAAGATACCGTGGATGTGGATTTGGTAGATGGTGAAGATGTCCCCAACAACAACGAATCCAAGACATCGGCAGCACGAACCATGGGAATATTAACGTCCAAAGCACTGCCTCTTTCGCCTCCCTTTAGCCCATAAGGTGTCTTTTCGGCGTCTACAAAGGATGTCATGCCCGGGCTTTTGGCATGTCGCGACAACCGCAAACCCTTGGTATTGGTAACATTGGAAAGGCCCCTGGGAATCAACAGTAAAGAACCACTACTACCTTTTTGTTGTAATAAATGAGAAGTGTCGGTTGTATAATATCCATTCAATCGAGCACTGCTTTGTAATAACCATGCCGTATCTGGCGAAGCTTCAAACGCCACGACAGTGGCACCGCAGGATGCCATGTGCAGCGAGTGAAAGCCAATGTTGGCACCCATATCCAGGACCACGACAGGACGGTTTCCGTCTGGAGCAGTCTCACAAACAATGGCTTGAATCAAGGCGGTCGTGGAATCTTTTTCATAGACTCCCGTTTGAATTAACGACGCCGTCACCAAATCATTTTGGGTCGTGTGGGCAAAAAAATGAAAGGCCGGCGTCAACGAAGAAGTCAACAAGATGGTTTCAATGCCGGCAGCAGGCACGCGATTGGAAATGAGCTGAAGGTACTTGGTGTAAAAGTCGTTGTTCATGTCATTGGGGGAGGATAATTTGTAGGAGGACTTTGCCACTGGAGCTGATACAAGACACGTCAACCCTTGACGGCGCAAGTTGGCGAGCAAGAGGACAAAGAGAGCAGCATGAAGGACTTTCCAACCGGCACCAGCACCTGCTGTACCGGTGGTACCTGCTGTACTCGGAGCAGCAGCACCAGGTTTTATGATACTCATCAAAAAAATAAATGATTCTGTACAAAGTCTGCTGCTTTTTCTCTGTTGCTGATTCCATATACTGAAACACAACTTACTAACTAGAATAAACTATGGACAGCAGCTCTGGTTCACCATTATTAATTGTGCAGCATTGTACAGTATGCCAATTTAGCAAGTTGATGCTTTCTCTTCATGCATGTGCACCAATGCCAGAGCCCAACGCATAGTACGTACTTCTGTAGCTAATAGTTCTACAATTCTATTGTACTACTCTAGCTACCAGGTAGCTACTCGGAGTAGCAATTAGAGCTTAGTAAACAAACCAGTACCGGTTGTAGAAGCCTGTAGGGCAGATGAACGCAATATGAACGCACATCGAAACATTTATCGATGTTCTTCCTTTGTTGTTTGGGGCAAACGCACGTTCAAAGCATTTACTTAAGATCCAATTTTTAAACCAACAGATCTTTTAGGATTAGGGTCAAATTCAAACAATTGTAAGAAAAGACGTACATATGATCTGTAGGTAATGCACACTTAGGGATTAATGAAACCGCACGTGCACTTCAGCAGTTGCCAACACTTCATCATCATCTTCAGAGCATCCAAATTTGACTTCAAGTTTGGCTGACAAGGAAGTTTTCTTGCTAGACGAGATTGATGAAGCCTTTGAAAACTGAGTTCCTTCTTCAATGTGTGTGCTGCTCTGGCTGCTCGGAGGATCTCTCAAGATCGCAATGATTTCATTGGGCGCCGCGGCCACCTTGATGCTGAACAACGGCGCGGGCATCCGACATGTTCAGCAAATGCCCGGACACGCCTTGCTCACCGCCATGCAGATTTGCACGCAATTGAGCATCCAGAAACTCTAGGATGTCCACGCGGCTACACATGAGATCGAGTGAACTTGGAGATTGAATTTTTTACAAAACCAAACGACCTTAATCCTGGCGAGTCTGCATGATTTCCACGAGGAACTGGAAATCCTTGACGCGATTAAGTCAGGCCAGCAAGCTTCCCATGAAGGCCACGTGCAGAGTCAGGAAGCAGTCGAAAAGCAGTTTGCTTCATGGAACTCAAAGCAATCTGGACTGATCCGGCGATTAGGGATTTGTTTGATCCGTGATTGCATAGCCGCCGACAATCCTTCCGCTGCCATCTCCTTTGGATTGGAACTCTTCAAGAGCACGCGACACCTTGGCAGCTTCCCGCAGTCGTGCCCTGTTTGTCAGGAAACGGAAGAGGGCGCTGTCCACAAACTGCTTTGCCGAGGCTACCCCATCTTTTACCAGGAATGCAGCGGCGCGATTGAAATCCTGCACGTGCGCCACGGCGCACGCAGTGAACCAAAGTTTTAACACGTCGGGCGTTCTAAAGCCTTCTGGCTTGCCTGGGTGGATTCATCTGTAGCTGCCTTAATGGTAGCTCTGAATCCAGCTTACGCACCTGTTAAATCCGCTTCAACCCTTCTTTAAAAGGGCCTGTCCCTAATTTAAAAAGTTGACAAGATTTTTTGCTTTTTCATTTTGTTGATCATGAGACAGCGCAGGATGCAAGTAGGGGGTAGAGATGCAGTGTGTCACTGCATGACGCGGACTGTGATTGGAGAGATGCTCTGTGAGAAAGACTGGGAGAAGGAGGTTCTTCGTAAGATGATCTGGCAGGTGGCTGCCTTTTCTGGTGTGGAAATTCTGACCTATTGCATCATGTTGAACCATTTTCATGTCTTGGTGCGGGGGTCAGAGGGGGCAGCTTTGTCTGATGCGGCGCTTTTGCGGCGCTATAAGATTTTATATCCTAAGCCGACGAAACACCAGGCAGCTACGGCTATTGATCTGGAACGACAATTGGAGGCTGGGGGTGAAAATGCCGATCTGGTTCGTCGGCAGCTGCTGGCTCGGATGGGGGATGTTTCAGAGTTTATGAAAACGCTGAAACAGCGCTTCTCAGTCTGGTATAATAAATCCCACCAGCGCTACGGCACTCTCTGGTTGGAGCGCTTTAAGAG
>Ga0163149_10002473_pt1 | contig 22056 bp, 17 predicted proteins | sample OliLakLV19MP5G1_FD_148604 | JGI IMG/M metagenome (GOLD analysis project Ga0163149, IMG submission 148604) | Freshwater microbial mat bacterial communities from Lake Vanda, McMurdo Dry Valleys, Antarctica - Oligotrophic Lake LV.19.MP5.G1 | ecosystem: Environmental > Aquatic > Freshwater > Lake >...
ACAGAATAGTTTGCTTTCCAATCAATTGCCAGGGAAGTATTTCGTTAGGGTTAAAAACCTGATCACGGAATGTCTATCCTCCAACGTTGAAACGGTTATTGATTCTGCTGATATTGTTTACCCGGTAGTGAGTATTCAGCAGATTACACCGCAGGTTATTTGTACGGTTAATGTTGGGTCAGGTGCTCTTAATGCACTGGCCGATGGACAAAGCGATGCCAATCCTAATTATGAGTTTAATTGGTTCACTAATCTAAATTCAAATGGTGCTTCATTTGCATCCACCAGCAGTATTAACAGTTTGGTCGCTGGGGATTACTCATTAGAAGTACATAATCTGACAACCAATTGCAGGACTTCAGCCATATTTATACTTCCTGAGAATAAATTAGAATTCACACCTGTATTGGCCCTGTCAAGTAACCCATTAACTGAGTGTGACACCAATGACGGTTCTGTCTTTGCCAGGGGTGTGCTCTTCCCTATCACTACTGACCCTGCTAAAAATTATCCGTTTGCTTATGATTACAGAGCTGATTTGTATGTAGGTAATCCACCAGCCGATTTAAATAATCCGGAGTTTCCTAATTTGCCACAGGATCCTAACAATCCTCTGCTTACCGAAAATCACGTGCAGGGGAATTTATCAAATGGAATTTATACAGTTCGTTTAACGGACAACAACACAGGCTGCTTTACAATCGATAATATATCAGTAGATGACTTGCGTAAGTTTCCCCAGCCTGTGATTACATCGATTGCTCCGGTAACAAATTGCGACCCGGCAAATCCAAATGGTGTGGCCAGAGTTTTAGTAGATGGAAACTTCATTGGATTTGACTTTAATTGGTATGAAGGAAGTGCCGTTTCGGGTATACCGGTTTATACCGGTGTGGAATTTGGTGAGCTAAAAGTAACACCGCAGACCTACACCGTAGAGGCAATAAATCTGGTAACAGGATGTACTGGTAGTGCTCAGACAAATATTACCAATGGAACACTGCCAATACCAGCTCCGGAAATAGATATACTCTCACAGGTGACCAGTTGTATCTTTGACAATGGTGCTTTAGCTGCTTCCGTTGGAGGAGTTACCAAAGACTTTATTTTTGATTGGTATGATGGATCTACGGAAACGCCTCCTTCAGATTTTGTCGGAGAGGTGTACGATAGTCTGGCGATTGGTACTTATTCAGTTACTGCAACCAGTCGTATCACCGGATGTAAATCACCTTTGGTAAGCGAAGCCATCACTGATAAAAGAGAGTTTCCGGAATTCAATTTCCAGATTAAGAATGCGTCTTGCGATCTGCCCAACGGGTTTGCCACCATTTCCTTTATATCAACCGTTGGAATTAGTACGATCGAATGGATTAGCGCTAATCAGGTTATCGCGGTGGGTCCTAACCTCACCAATGTTGGATTCGGAATGTATTCAGTGAATATTACTTCTGAGTTAGGATGTGAAACTAGCAAGGATCTGGAGATTTTGGCTGATATTCGACCGCGAAATGGTATTTCAAGGAATGGCGATTCTCAAAACGATTATTTTCATATTGATTGTATTGAAAATTTTATTAGCAATAACGTTAAGATTTACAACCGGGCAGGAACGCTGGTATATGAAGCGGACTCATATGATAACGCTAACATATACTTTAGTGGGGGATCAAACAGAGGAGTAAGCCTGATTGGAACAGACGTGCCAGATGGCACTTATTTCTATATCGTTGACAAGAGGGATGGCTCGAAACCATTGGCGGGGTATCTTGAAATTGTAAAATGATGATGATGACTGGTAAATATGTTTACTCACTATTTATTATTGTATTGATATCGGTAAGTATGCCTGACCGGATTTTGGCACAACAATATCCGGTGTTTTCTCAGTACTACTTTAACGAACTGGTTATCAATCCTGCATACGCTGGCAATCATGTGCAATTAAGTTTAACATCTACCTACCGTAATCAATGGGTAAATTTCCCTGGGGCACCACGTACTTTTTCAATCAGTGGACATACCTCTTTATATGATGGGAAAGTGGGTGTGGGTTTGCTCGTTAATCATGATGTGATTGGTAGTTATGGCAATCAAAATGTGTATGGCTATTACTCGTATAAAATTGCTTTTAAAAAGGCAACCCTTTCTATGGGATTGCAGGCAGGATTTAATTTTGTTGGGGTTGATTTTTCGCAACTTGATTTATTAAATCCAGGGGATGCTTCTTTTGCAGCATTAAATACATATAAGCCGAACTTTGGAACGGGCTTGTACCTGAATACCAAAAGATCGTTTGTTGGTCTTTCAGTTCCGTTTTTACTGAATAGCACGTTGGTCTCCAGCGTGGCAGGAGTAGGAGCTGCATTAAAGGAGGCCCGTTATTATTTTTTACGTGCGGGGACAATACAACCACTAAATCCAAAAGAGACTCTAAAGATCAACCCTTCATTTTTAGTAAGAGCTCAGGAAGGTCAGCCATTAAGCGTAGATTTAAATTTAGCCGCCATTATTCATGATGTTGTCAGTGTCGGTGCTTCATGGCGTAGTGGGGATGCCCTGATCGGATTCATCGATTTAAAAGTTAGCGAAAGTTTTCACTTCGCCTATTCCTATGACCTGACCGGGTCGAGTCTTAATAATTTCTCAAATGGATCACACGAGTTTATGTTAAACTATCGAACCAGAATTCGATCCATTCATAAGAATGTAGAGTGTCCTGATTATTATGGGTACGGAATAAACGGCCGACCCAGGTATAAGTAATGATTCTCTTTTAAGAGGTGTATTAATTCCCGATTAATACGAACGGAGCCCAATAATAGGGAGCAGAAAATTTCTGATTCTTGATTAGCTGTAGTTTGGCCTGACGAAGAGCCTGAGCAAAGTTTTCATTTTTCTTTAACAGAAGAGTCGAGTAGAATTGTGTCATCAACTCAGCGGTTGATTCATCCGCTACTCTCCAGAACGAAACCACAATGCTTTTCGCACCTGCATACGTAAGGGCCCTTGATAAGCCGATTACTCCTTCACCTTTTGATAGCTTTCCAAGACCTGTCTGACACGCTGAAAGAACAGCCAGTTCTGCTTTCAACTGGAGGTTAAATATTTCACCAGAAAACAAATTTCCATCATCCTGACTGCCGGCATTGAGAAATATGCGTGACAATTCAGGTTCACTTTCATCGACAATACCGTGTGTTGCAAAGTGCAGGTAATCATAGGTGGAGAGATCGGATGTTTTAATGTTGGTCTCATTGGCATCCTGAAATTTGGCTACGAAAGAAGTGGTACCAAAAAGAGTTGCAATAGTAGTTACTTCTTTTTCGGTACCAGGAAGTTCATTCAGGTTATCCTTTGGAGGGAATTGAACAGGTGCACATAGGTAGATAGATGCCGTGCCTTCCCGTGATGATGTTCTGGTCTTTTGGAGCATCAGTGCTGTAGAAAATTCATAACTGACGGCATACTTGTTTATTAAGTAATTCACATTACTGAAATCGGTTATTCCTTTCATACGAACAGGAAGTGCTTCGAAAGGAACGGTGCCCAACCGACCAGAAGGTATGATCACAATCTGCTTTATTGAACCCGGTAAATGCGGGATCAAAACAGGACTAAGGGAAGCGGATGATTTTTGATAGGTAATAAAATCTGAATAATATAGGCTGTTATTGAAGCCGCGCACCAAACGATCAAATTCTTCTGGTAAGGTCAGGTTATTTATTTTGAATTTATTTTTTGTAATCAGGAATTGATAGATCCGCTTACTCTTTTCTGCAACGAAAAAACTAACAATGGCTGTTTCATTATTCAGTGAATTTTGTAAAATAGAGGTAGTCGGAGTAGCTTGATTAAATTTAAGGTTAAAATAATTGGGGTATTCTTTCTCGAGTCTTTTGATAAAAGCATCGTATTCAAGATTCATGGAAAACAGATGCTCTCGTAATTTTTTCTCTTCTTCGGGCTCAGGTTTTAAAGATATCTTTTGGCTCAAGAAGGTTATGTTTGATTTCAGGTTTTTCTCTTGCTCCAGAAGCTCATTGGGAATTCCTGAAAATGACTTTGCCTGTGCATCCGCAATGGATTCTTGCAATACCGCTGATTTACTTTTCTCAGCGAAGTAAAAAGCCTCTTCTTTATACTTCTTTGACTGCAAAATGATTTCACTGACAGCCTGCGCAATACGCACGCCATCTTCGTACACTTCATTCGCAACTTCGCCCAGTGCAATTTTGTCAGTTTCATCTGAACTATTATGCCGGATGTCATCGATCAACGAATCGCACGCGTGCAGGCAGGACAGAGCCAATCGTAAATCTTCCAGTTTAAGTGTTGAGCCATAATAAAGGGTCTCTAAACCCTGAGCCTTCCATCGCAATGAATACAGAAGAATAAATCCGTTGTAATATTCCTTTACAGAAGGATTATGTTTAAAGTCAGAATTATTGAATGACGGTGAATTGGCAATGATTGCTTTTTGAAAGTACGCGATGGCCTCTTCATGATTATTATCTCCTAATTTTAGAATGCCCAAATCATTATACGTGCTGGCAATATCAGAATGCTTTTCTCCATACGATTTTTTATATATCTCCAGTGCTTTTTCAAAGTAGCTGATTGCGGCTTTGCTGTCGTTCATTTGACGATAGGTTTGACCAAGGTAAGAGAGCACCAATGCCTGGTTAGGGTGGCCATTGGGATATATTTTTTCCCATATCGCCTTGGCGTTCTCGAAATTAACGATAGCGTCTCCAAATAACTCCAGTTTACGATAGGCAAAACCGATGTTTGTACTGGAGATGGCAATTTTAGGATGATTAAGTCCGTGAACTTTTTGGTAGGAAGCCAGCGCTTTTTCAAAATATTCTAGCGCTTTATCTGGATCAGTTTCCATGTATATCAATCCAAGATCATTGTATGATGCGGCTACTTCCTGGCTCTCAGGTCCAAATAGTTTTTCTCGTATTTGCAGCGCAATCAAATGATTCTCTTCAGCCTGTTTATATTTTCGCGTGCTTCCATAAACCAATCCCAACGTAGACAGGCATTTGGCTCCTTCTTTTGTGTTTTGGTTGCCTGAAGTTTGAAATTTAGTTAGCGCATCCTTGAGATTTTCAAGCGCCAAATCATAGCGCCCTTTATTTAAATACAAAAAACCATTGTTGGTAAGAGTAATTGCTTTGCCAAATTCAGAACTAGTCTCTGTAATACTTTTTAGTTTAGCTTCCGCCTCATCGAGCTTTCCCTGTAGAATTAAAATCTCGGCAACCTTGTTCGTTATCAGTATTTTGGTTTGTGGATCGGTTGATTGACTTTGGTTTAGTAACACAAGGGCTTGATCATATTCAGTAACGGAAATCAGCGAATCCGCGTTTTTAAGAACGTCCGATCGTTGTGAGAATAGCGTACCAGAGATAGCTATGAGAAATGCTAGAATCTGAAGTCTTCTCATCAGAACCGGTAATTATAGGTAATTGAACTTACGCTGTTCCGGGTGAGTCCATCTGGATTTTTATCTCGCTGAATAATTTTGTGACCCCATAAAAGTTTTATTCCTGAACGCACATTAAAATTATATCCACCTGTAATGATTCCAGACATGGCGAGACCACGTGCTCCCTCTGGTTTAACTTCCATTCCCTGCAGGTTGGTTATCCGGTCATTGGTAATTCGATAGATAGGAAGAAGTCCGGTGCTGAAATTGAATCGTGAGAAACGAAAATTTCTTTCCACACGCAACATCACATCGATACCGCGCTTTAGCAAATTGGATTGGCTATATGTTTTCAAATAATCCGGATTAGGATAATCTGGAAAATCCTTCCAGTCGAAAGCGTTCTGATTAATATGCTTAAAAGGAATCTGAATGCCGGTCGCAAATAACCATTTACGGTTAATCAACGAAACCCCGGTAATAAAATCATAGGTGCCTAAACTGGTCTGGTAGTACATGGGTAATGGTTCGCTCGGAAATTTATTGGATGTCAGATCTGATTTATTGGTTGGAATTTTTCCTCCCACCGAAAAGTTAACATCAAAACGATCGGTGTTTAGTAAAGAGCGCGTGTAGCAGAGCGACAGATCACTAATCCCTTCGGTTTCGCCCAGGTTACCGCTTCGTACAAAGGTATAAGGCACCTTTAGTTGAAAGGACGACTTTGCATTGAGACTGAAATTAAAATCTGCCGTGGCGACATAAATAACAGGCGTGGTGGTAGTGACACCCCGGTAAAAACTCAGCTCCATGGACCGAAGTTTTAATTGCACTTTCTTATTGTATGGCTGATCGGGTTTCATGGCTCCCATGGTACAAAACCCGGCATCGCTGCAGCCTTGTGCAAGGGCGTTGGCAGAAGCGATGGATATAAACGCAAATAGTATAAATATTTTCATCGTTTAGATGCTAAGTTAGTGATGACAGTTGCAAAGATCAACCTTATAAAATAAAAAAATCCGGACCGTTCCGGACTTTAACGTTATGAATTAGAACAGAAATGGGTTTACATTCCCAACGATTGATTTTCGATAGAAGCCAATTCAATAATTTTTTCGTACTCTGCAGGATTGAGGTCATTGAAGAAGTAGTGTACCGGATTTGCGTGAACGCCATTGACATAAACCTCATAATGTAAGTGAGGGGCCGTAGAAAGACCGGTATTTCCAACATATCCAATCAGGTCTCCGCGTTTCACTTTTTGCCCCTGCCGAACAGCAAAGCCATGCATGTGAGCATATCGGGTGCGATAGCCAAATCCATGATCAATTTCGATCACTTTGCCGTATCCACTAAAACTAATATCTACTTTGTCAATCAGGCCATCCGCAGTGGCGTAAATGGGGGTACCAATGGCAGCAGCAAAATCAATACCCGTATGCATCTTTTTAACCTTATAGATTGGGTGAATGCGCAAGCCATAGCCTGAAGCCAGGGCGATGAGTTGCTTATTCGCCACGGGTTGAATGGCAGGAATAGCAGCAAATAATTTCTCTTTACTTTCTGCCAGGTCAACCACTTCATCTTGCGATTTTGATTCTACGTAAATTTTTCTCCGGAGATTATCGACACTTTCACTGAGCTTGACGATAATGTCTTCATGGATGATATTCTTTTCCTTGACATCTTCGTAGCGGTCGATACCACCAACACCAGCCTCGCGAATACTTTTATCGATGGGCTCTGCACCCAGTACTACCCGGTAGATATTATCATCGCGATACTCCATGTTGGCGAGTTGCTTTTGGAGTTTGTCCACTTCTTGGAGGAGGTTATCATAATAGAACTCCATTTCTTTCACTTCATTTTTCAGAAGCAACTCCTTCGGAGATTCAAAGTATGAACTGGAAACAAGTAAAATTCCTGCCGCCATAGCCAGTGTAAGCGAAAAAATACCCAAGGCATTTAATATAATGTCACCTGTGGTGGTTTTAATCCGCTCGTACTTGCAGGTCTCTGTATCGTAGTAGTATTTTATTCTTGCCATAAATCACAAATACGATTAGTAGTTTATCATCCGGTAACAGGCCTGAATGCTTTAATAATTTCTGAATTACATTCCATTATGGGCCCTTCTAATAATTCAATGCAATAGGGAATTGCAGGGAACACAACGTCTAAACACTGTCTGATCGATTTTGGTTTACCCGGTAAATTCACAATTAGGGTTTTGTTTCTGATGCCTGCTGTTTGCCTTGATAAAATTGCTGTGGGCACATATTTTAAACTTTCCATCCGCATCAGTTCACCAAAACCCGGCATCATCTTATCGCATACCGCTGCGGTAGCTTCCGGGGTTACATCTCTTTTGGAAGGGCCCGTGCCGCCACAAGTTACAATAAGACAACAGTTTTTTTGATCGGCCATTTCTTTCAGGGTATTCTCAATGAGTTGTTGTTCATCGGGAATAATGGCGTACTCTTTTTCCCACGGTGAAAGCAAATACTCATTTAATGTTTGAACAATAGCCTTACCGGGCAAGTCTTCATAAATACCCTTGCTGGCCCTGTCTGAAACGTTGATGATGCCTATCCGGATCATACGTTTTGTGCTATTTTAAATACGATATTTTCCGATCGGCCCTTTTTGAAAACCTGTCTTCCTTTGTTAATTCCTTTTCGTAATTCCTTTTGTTTTTCTATTGGAAGAGCTACGGTGTCGGCACATTCCTGTGAACAGCATCCTATATATTTGTTTGCACATTCTTCGCACTGGATAAACAATAGGTGGCAACCATCATTCTTGCAATTGGTATGCGAGTCGCAGGGGTTGCCGCATTGGTGACAAACGCTGATGATGTCGTTAGAAATTCGCTCGCCAAGTCGCTCGTCAAATACAAAATTCTTACCAACGAACTTATTCTCCAGGTTCTTTTCTTTCACTTCCTGTGCATACTTGATGATTCCACCATTCAGTTGAAACACGTTCTTAAAACCAATGTGTTTAAACCAGGCACTGGCTTTTTCACAGCGTATCCCACCGGTGCAATACATCAGCAGATTTTTATCTTTCTGTTCGGCCAGTAATTCGCCAACTACTTTTAATTCATCCCGAAAGGTATCTACATCTGGGCAGATGGCATTTTTAAAATGGCCCACTTCACTTTCGTAATGATTGCGCATATCGACAATCACCGTATTGGGATCTTCTGCCAGTTGATTAAATTGTTGCGCCCCTACATGTATGCCACAATTGGTCACATCAAAGGTTTCATCGTTTAAGCCATCGGCTACGATCTTTTTTCTAACTAAAATCTTCAATTTGAAGAAGGATTTTCCGTTGTCATCGACCGCCAGATTAAGCCTTACGCCATTCAGAAAATCAATACTGAATAACTGCGTTCTGAAATTATCAAGTTGATGGATGGGCACGCTAATCTGCGCGTTAGTTCCTTCTTTCGCCACATAGATTCGGCCAAGCACATGAATATGGTCAAGTAGTTTATAAAGTTCGTCTCTGAAAGTAGCGGGATCTGCGAGGTGATGATACTTATAAAAAGAAATCGTGGTTCTTTTCTCGTTGCTAAGGTTAAGCTTCTCCTTAAGTTCCTTCCCGTTGATTCGATTGTAAAGAGCCATTTACTAAAAATTTTAAGCGTACAAAGTTAACGATAATCGGCTTCTTTGCCAAGATAACCGATTCGCGAACAATTAGTTGGAGGATGGTTTTAGCTCACCTTTCAGTAGTTTATTATAATCTTCACAGGATAGTACGCCCTTTAGATTACAGTAGGTGCAGGTTTTATATGTGTTACTGATATAACTTTTCTTTATGATTACGGTGGTCCCATTGCATACAGGACAGGTTACTTTTCCCATTGGCCCGCAGTCGATGTCATAATCCTGTGAAAATACTTGCAATGCTTGCTTCGCTTCCTGTTCTTTTTCCTTGAGTAGTTCAACTTCCGCTTTTTGTTTCAAGGAGATTGACTCTTGCGAAAACTGACCAGCAGTGCCTTTTAACTGGATGTATTTATTTAGCCAGTCCACACTTTGTTTGTATTTGCCCAGAAAGTATGAATTCTTTCCAAAGTAAAAGGTGATGTCCGAAGGTACACTCTTTACGGATCTGAGAATAGTAAGAAATTTTTCATCGGCAGCTTGATAGTTCCCTTGATTCATTAGAATGACGGCTGAATCTAATTTCATACTTTGAGCACGTTGGCGATCTACCTGACGCTGAATTTCCAGTTGTTTGATTTTTTCTTTCTCCGTTTCAGTTTGACCCAAAACCGAGAATGCCATTGCGAGGAAGAAGGTACAGAATGCAAATCCTTTTTTCACCGTATTCAATTTCATTTTATAAAATTTTTCTTTGATAAGTCAAGCCACTCCAAAGCAGCATTGCAGAAAATATCCTCTTTCACATTTTCCGGTAGTTCCATGTCTTCAATGAATTTACCGATTCCCAAATCACCCAGCGGAAAAGGATAATCAGAACCCAACATTACTTTTTTACTGCCTTGCAATTTCAACACATACTCCAGCATCAATGGATCATGGGTAATACTATCCACCCAAAATTTACCGATGTATTTTCTAGGATTCACATTGTTGTCAATGGCCACCAGGTCGGGTCTGCATTCAAAGCCATGTTCAATTCTTCCAATTGTAGGGAGAAAAGAACCACCCGCATGCGAAAACATCACTCGAAGTTTGGGAAGTCTTTCAAAAATCCCGCCAAATATCATAGAACACATGGCTCGTGAAGTTTCAGCGGGCATGGCGACTAACCAAGGGAGCCAGTAGCGTTGCATATTTTTTTCGCCCATCATATTCCAGGGGTGAATCATAACAGCCAACCCTAGTTTTTCACAAGCTTCAAAGACAGGAAAGAATTTTTCTTCATTAAGGTTATCGTCATTGATGTTTGATCCGATCTGAACCCCCTTAAGGCCAATTTTTTTGATTCGTTCTAATTCTTTCACGGCCAGTTCAACATCTTGCATGGGCACTGTGCCAAGTCCAATATATTGCATCGGATATTTTTCAACCAATTTGCCCAGGTGATCATTCAGAAATTTTGAAAGGTCTAAACAATCCAGGGGCTTCGACCAATACGAGAACATCACCGGAATGGTGCACACTACTTGAACGTGTGTGTGAAATTCTTCATATTCTTTAATCCTAAGGTCTGGGTTCCAGCAATTTTCTTTAATTTCTCTGAAAAACTGATTTCCCCGCATCATCTTGGCAAATCCTTTTTTGTGGTGCTGCAAGTAGATAAAATCGCCATAGCCAAACTTCTCGCTCCAGTTGGGCATTTTCTTGGGAAGGATGTGCGTATGGGCGTCAATCTTGAGCATCGGCATGGACTAATCTGGCAAAGGTAGAAATTTTATTAGCAGATTAGTCGGTACCTCTTTCGCGCTCTTTAAGGAGATGTAAATGATGTTGAATGTGATAGGCTGAAAAGAAGAGCATTTCACGAAGCGTGATCTTTCCTAAAAGTGGATGGGGCAGGAGGTATTGATCCAGTTGATCTTCACTCCATGATTCCAGTCTTTTGATCATCCTGTCCCTTTGGCGATTGAAATCAGCAACCTTGCTCTCTTTCTGTTCCCATAAAATAGCAGGAGGAATGAATTGACCCGTTGCTCTGCCACCGGCAGAAAGTTTTTGATGGTATCGGTCAACCAGCTCCTGATAATTTCGGCCTGTTCGATTTGGTTTTCCAAACATCATTCTTAAAACAAATGAAGGTAGAAGAAGCGCTTGGTTTACCGGAGACAAACTGCGAATCAGATGATCAAGATTTTGACCCACAGACCATTTACCATTTATTGATTTAATAAATTCATCCGGTGATTGCTGGTTTACAAAATGCACCAATGATGTGGCATGAGCGTTCAGCAAACCGACAATGAATTTTTTATCTTCCATACATTACAAACTCCATCCCGTTCTATACTCACGTTTCACAAAAGCATTGGCTTCATCGAAGTTGGTGATCTTCATGTTCTTTGCATCCCATAAAAGTTTCTTCCTTCCGGTGAATCCATTTTCGGTACGCATGGAATAGCTGCGAATGGCTAGGTTCCCCATTAATACAGCTTCAGTAAATGGACCGGCATATTCGAAAGGTGAGCTGAGTTCCTTCTTTCCATATCCTGCTATGCAGGCATCTACCCATTCGGTGTAATGTCCTGCTTCTGCTCCTGGAATCCGTGATATTGACTGTTTGGGAAAGGTCACTTCTTTCATGCGTGAAGTAGGCAGAAGCACTGGTCCCCAATTGTAATTGCCCATCAACTTGCCTTTTGTTCCTTCAAAAATGTATCCATTGCCCAAATCACCACCACCCATCACTTCGTCAGGTAACAATTCTTCCGGACGTTTTGGAAGGAGTCCACCATCCATCCAGGTGAGTGTGATGTTTCCTTTTCCATCCGTGCGTGGAAACTTCATATGGATGATGGAAGAGGCAGGACAACTCTCTTTATAATCGGCTACTTTAAAAAAATCAGACCAGGCCGTAGTGGTGCTGCATTCCACTTCTGACGGATAGTCAATAGGTAAAATACGAAAGGCGGGATCCATTATGTGACACGCCATGTCGCCCAAAGCACCGGTTCCAAAACTCCACCATCCTCGCCAATTGAATGGGTGATACGCAGGATTGTATTCAATTTCTTTTGCAGGACCGAGCCATAAATCCCAATCAAGTTCTTTCGGTATTTCATGTTGGCCAGAGGGAGCAGGGACGCCTTGCGGCCACACAGGGCGATTTGACCAGGTAAGCACATTGGTAACATCTCCAATCAATCCAGCGTCCACCCACTCTTTGGTGGTGCGCACATAATCGGCTGAAGCAAACTGGTTACCCATTTGGGTTACCACTTTATATTTCTTAGCGGCCTCAGTAAGCATGCGGGCTTCATAAATATCATGCGTTAATGGCTTCTGCACGTACACGTGCTTGCCTCTTTGCATGGCGGCCATCGCAGCAACTGCGTGGGTGTGGTCGGCAGTGGAAACAGAAACTGCATCTATATTTTTGACTTCTTTATCCAACATCACACGAAAGTCCTTGTAGTACTTTGCAGATGGAAAATTCTCTTTTGACTTAACTGCTTGCCGGTCATCGACATCACACAAAAAAGCAATTTTAGATTTCGGATTTTTGGAAATGCCCATCATGTCAACGGTGCCTTTGCCACCTACACCAATGCCTGCAACATAAAGTGTATCACTGGGAGCAATAAATCCGTTGCCACCTAAAACAAATCGTGGAATGATGGTGAAAGCTGAACCGGCCAGCACCGCTTGCTTAATGAATTTCCTTCTAGAGAGATCATTCTCTTTTGCTACAGAAAGTTTTTGTAATGGCATAATAATCGGTTTTGAAATCAATTTTTTGAAATAGTCTTTGCTGATAAATTGTAAATAGGCAGTCCACACCATTCCTTGATATATCCACTGCCTATTGCCAACTGCTTATTGTCTACTTTTGAATTACCATCCCGTGCGATATTCACGTTTCACAAATTGATTGGCATCATCAAAGTTGGTGATCTTCATGTTTGGTCCATCCCATAACAACTTAATGAAGCGACCTGGGTAATCGAATTGATCGGGTCTTCCGCCTGCACGAGGCTTACGGATATCATAACTGCGGATGGCGAGGTTGCCCATCAAAAGTCCTTCTGTGAGCGGACCGGCCAAATCAAATGACGATGACAATTCCGATTTTCCATAACCTGCAATACAAGCTTCCACCCATTGTGCATAATGGCCATCGGCACCGCCAGTCACGCGCTTGTAGGTTTGTGGCACACTCACTTCTTTGGTGCGTGACGTGGGTAATAATTGTGGATTGATTCCATAGGTGCTACACATCATCTTACCTTTTGTGCCCACCATAATCACTCCATTCCCACCATCACCCATCATTTCATTCGGGCCTAATTCTTCGGGCCTTTCTGGTTGTATACCACCATCCATCCAATGGAATTTAACATTGGGCTTTCCTGCTTTTCCGGTGTATGTCATGATTACATGTGAAGAAGGCGGGCAACTATCCGGAAAATATCCGCGTTTGAATTCGTCTACATAAACACTACCCACACTACATTCCACTTCCGTGGGATAACCAAGTCCGAGAACACGGAAAGGAGGTTCAATGATATGACATGCCATGTCGCCCAAAGCGCCTGTGCCATAATCCCACCAGCCCCGCCAGTTGAATGGTACAATCTTCTCTACATAATCTTTCGCTGGTGCAGTGCCAAGCCACAAGTTCCAATCCAACTCTTTTGGAATCTCCGTTTTTTTATCAGACCACGGAATTCCTTGTGGCCACACAGGTCGGTTCGTCCAGCAATACACGGTGTGCACATCGCCAATTAATCCAGCTTCATACCACTCGCGCATTTGACGAACGCCATCACCCGATGCACCTTGATTACCCATTTGAGTGACTACTTTATATTTCTTTGCTGCTTCGGTAAGCATGCGTGCCTCATGGATATCATGAGTTAAAGGCTTCTGTACATAAACGTGTTTGCCCAGCTCCATAGCCGCCATGGCCTGAATAGCATGCATGTGGTCGGGTGTAGAAACAGAAACCGCATCAATGCTTTTATGATTTTCATCCAGCATCTTGCGATAGTCTTTGTAATACTTGGCTTTCGGAAAATTCTTTACTGTGTTTGCTGCCCTACGGTCATCTACATCGCAGAGGAAAGATATATCTGCTTTACCACTTTTTGCAAACATGGCGATGTCGCTTTCACCTTTTCCGCCCACACCAATGCCGGCTACGTAGATCTTATCGCTGGGAGCGACAAAACCTTTTCCGCCCAGCACATAACGAGGAACAATGGTTACCGCTCCTGCAACAAGTCCTGCTTTTTTAATGAAATCTCTTCTTGATGTCATATGGTAATAATTAAAGTATAAATGAAAAATTCGTATGTCTTATGAATCGAACTTCACGCTTTCTGCAAGTGCCCGCTCATCATATTTTAATCCATATTGATCAAGAACATCCTGGGGAACACCATCCCATTGATTGGGTTTATTTCCTGCGTAGCCCAGATCTTTAATACCAATTTCACTGGTGAAAAATCCGGTAGCGGTAAGGTCGCGCATCAGGTTGAAGAAAGCCACACCTTGTTTCATTTCCGGTTTTGCTTTTTCAGGAAAAGCAATTTCATCTACCATTTCAATTTGCTGAGAGGAACTGCAGGAGGCGAAGTCTGCATTGAATCGTTTCATACATTGGATATCCAACCACTTAAGACCACCCCGCATAGGGGTTTGATGACGCGGCATATCCTTTACAATGAATTCAATGAACTCAGGTACTTTAGCTTCTGATGCAGAACCAGAAACATCATCTTTTGGAATGATAATATCTACTAGCATGCGAATGGTTTTCATTTCATGTTCATCGAAGAAGGTTTCGCTCAGCAGCTTTTGTTCTCGCGCGAGTTCATCGGGAGTTCTATCGATTGTGAAAGCAGGTGTTTTGGCAACTTCTTGCTTTGGTGTTTCGCAACCTTGCAGCAAAGCAGTGGCACCCAGTGATCCTACCGCTAACGTTTTTAAATATTTTCTTCTGTCCATAGTAAGTAGTTAGTAGCAAGACGTAAGTAGTAAGACTGCCCAAATTTGTCTTATGTCTTTCGTCTTAAATCTTTAGTCTTAAATGTTCTGTTTCTTTAATTCACCAATAATATATTCACTGGCTCGCATTGATAAAGCAAGTATTGTCCATGTTGGATTTTTATCAGCCTGCGATACAAACGGACCTCCATCCACTACGAAAAGATTTTTAACCTCATGAGCTTGATTGAATTTATTGACTACTGATTTCTTTGGGTCATCGCCCATACGGGTAGTGCCAACCTCGTGGATGATTCGACCAGGGGCGGCAAGTCCATAATTATTTTCCGGGCCATCTTTCCCATATGTGACCACGCCTCCCATTGTATCAATGATCTCTGCGAACGTTTCTTTCATGTGTTTTGCTTGCTTCACTTCGTGATCGGTCCATTTGTAATGGAACCGTAGTACAGGAATTCCATATTTATCAACGGTATTTGGATCGATTTCACAATAGTTATCTTCCATTGCAATGGATTCGCCACGGCCTGACATTCCGAAGGAAGCACCATAGAAATAGCGATAATCATCTTTCAGTGATGCGCCATAACCGCCCGCCTCTTTTTGTTTTCCATCGCGGCCCGGATATTTTCCATTGGTGCCTTGCATGCCAAAACCATAACCATAGCCGGGCATTCCCATGCCGCCACCATATTCAATATGATAACCGCGGGGGAAGTCAAGTTTTTTGTTTTCCAGCCACCAGGGAGTGTAAACATGCATGCCGCCAACACCGTCTTCATTATATCGCTTACGACCCACCAACTTGGGCAGAATGCCGCCCATGTCGGCACCGGTTGAGTCATGCAGATATTTGCCGACCACACCACTGGAGTTGGCAAGACCATTGGGGAACTGTGTAGATTTTGAATTCAGAAGTAAGCGAGCCGATTCACAAGCACTGGCTGCTAATACAACCACCTTGGCATTAACGGTATATTCTTGTTTGTCATCTTTGTTTACAAATGAAACACCAGTCGCTTTGCCCGCAGAATTAGTATTGACCTCACGCACCATAGCGTTTGGAATCACGTCAACGTTACCCGTCTTCAACGCTGGGTTAACCAGCACAGAAGAAGAAGAGAAGTCTGCATGCACCGTGCAACCACGGTTACATTGTGCACAGAAGAAACAAGCGCCTCTATCTTTATTAATTGGTTTTGTTAAGATTGAAAGTCGCGAAGGAATAACAGGGATATTCAATGCGGTACCTGCCTCTTTGATAAAGAGTTCGTGCAGGCGAGGCTTGGGTGGCGGAAGGAAGATACTATCCGGATCGTTGGGAAGGTTTTCCTTTGATCCGAATATACCAATGAGTTGATCAATCTTATCGTAATAAGGAGCGACATCTTCATACCCAATCGGCCAGTTGTCACCTAATCCATCAATATTTTTTCGTTTGAAATCTTTGGGGCCGAATCGGAGCGAGATTCTTCCCCAGTGATTGGTTCTTCCTCCCAACATGCGTGAGCGGAACCAATCGAACTTTGTTCCATCTTTACGTGTATATGGTTCACCTTCTAATTCCCATCCGCCATAGGCCGCATCAAAATCTCCAAAGTTCCGATACATTGTACTCGCACCTCTGCGCGGAGATTCCCACGGCCATTTCATTTGGGTTACATTCTTTGCCGGATCATACAAAGGCCCGGCTTCCAGGAGCACTACTTTAATGCCGGCATTTGCCAATATGTAGGCAGCCATGCCTCCGCCAGCCCCGGAGCCTACAATACATACGTCATAATCCTTGGGTGTTTTTTTGATCTGAAATTCAGACATAAAGAGGAATTAGAATTTAACTTCTCTAAATGTAGATTTTATTTTCATAAATCAGAAGAAAGAAATCGTTGATCAGTCGAAGGAAAGGAAGAGTGGTTTTATTTCTTTTTTGGAACCGGATCGTAACCGCTTGAGCCCCATGGATTACACCGGGCAATTCGTTTACTTCCCAACCAGACTCCTTTTATCACGCCCCATTCCTGAATGGCTTCAATCGTATATTGCGAGCAGGAGGGAGTATGCCGGCAATGAGCACCCAGCATAGGAGAGAGGATACCCTGATAGAGCCGTATAGGAAGTATAAAGAGCCGCTTAAAAAACATCATTTTGTTGTTGCGTCAAATTTAAACTAATTGTTGATAAAGAAAGTTCGGAAAATAGTATAACTTAAATTTATTCAACCCAATAGTCATGAAAGTTATAGGTGTATTGATTACTGCATGGAGTATTTCATTTCAGGTCTTTTGTCAGAGCCCTGTTGGTATTTTTGAAAATCACCAGGATATAGGAAATCCTAAAAAGGCGGGGGGCACCTTTTACGATCCGGCTAATCAGGAGTATAAATTATCAGGCAGCGGTTATAATATCTGGTTTGGAAGAGATGAATTTCATTACACGTATAAAAAGCTAAAGGGGGACTTTATCCTGACAGCAAATTTTCAATTCATAGGAGTAGGTGTAGATCCGCATCGTAAAATTGGATGGATGGTCCGTAGTTCATTGGATGCGAATGCTACTCATGTGACTGCCACACTTCATGGTGATGGAATGACGTCCTTACAAAGAAGAGTTTTGCAGGGGGCGTTTATGAGAGATCCGGAAGATGAGACCAAATTCACGAAAAGTAATCCACAGATTATTCAGTTGGAAAGAAATAATGGCACTTATATTTTACGAGTAGCAAATTGGGGAGAGCCCTTACAGATCGTTGGAGAGTATAAACATGAAGCGATGGGAGAAGAGGTGTTTGCTGGTTTGTTTATTTCATCACACAATGAAAGCGTTATTGAGGAAGCAACCGTATGGAATGTTCGCATCGACAAGCCGGTGCCTGATAATTATAGTGCAAGCCGACAGGGATTTTTGGGAAGCCGATTGGAAATAATAAAAGTATCGGATGGAAAGAGAAAAGTAATTCACGAAGCCCCCACTTCATTTGAAGCACCCAACTGGATGCCCGATGGCAAGAAATTGTTATTCAATCAGGGAGGTTCGCTTTTTAAAATACCGATTGAAGGTGGTGCAACCGAAAAATTAAATACTGATTTTGCGAATAGAAATAATAATGATCATGGTATTTCATTCGATGGAAAAATGCTGGCCATCAGTCATCAGCGTGATGGATTACCCGGTGGCGGTTCTACGGTTTATGTGCTTCCGCTTGCAGGAGGAACACCAAAATTAATTACAGAGAAAACGCCATCGTATTGGCATGGATGGAATCCCAATGGAAAGGATGTTGTTTTTGTTGGACAGCGGGAGAACCCATTTTATGATATCTACAAAGTTCCGATTAATGGCGGACCAGAAGTTAAGCTGACATCCAATTCGAATTATCATCTCGATGGTCCAGAGTATACTCCGGATGGAAAATATATTTATTATAACTCAAGTCAGAGCGGCACTATGCAAATCTGGCGAATGAAACCCGATGGTTCTGCCAAAGAGCAAATCACTTTTGATGAATATAACGACTGGTTCCCTCATATTTCTCCAGATGGAAAATGGATTGCATTCATCTCCTTTCCTACGAGTATTAATGCCAAAGATCATCCTGCCTATAAACATGTTATGTTGAGAGTAATGCCAGCCAGTGGTGGTGCGCCAAAAGTAATCGCCTATTTATATGGAGGACAGGGTACGATCAACGTGCCTTCGTGGTCACCGGATAGTCAGTATTTTGCTTTTGTAAGCAATTCGGAAAGGCCTGAAAAGCCGTAGGAAAGCTATTCAATAGCCCATGTCATTTCTCCGTCTTTGCCATCCATCACCTGCACACCTTTTTGCTTAAGTTCATCCCTGATTTTGTCAGAGAGTGCATAGTTGCGATCAGTGCGGGCTTTCTTTCTTAAATCAATTAACACCTGGATGACGCCATTCAAAAGTTCATGATTATGTTCTTCTTCCTCGCGCAGGCCAAGAACTTGCTCCATAATATTGATGTATGTGGATTGAAAGAAATCAAATTTCTCTTTCTCCAGTTTCTGCAATATAATATTTCCTGATTTGATGTCATTTATGCGTGAAGACATTTCGAACAACACCGCTAATGTTTTTGCTGTATTGAAATCATCGCTCATCGTGAGGTGGCATTCTTCCGCTAATCTTTGCAGTTCTTCAGAAATCTTTTGTTCTGATCCTGCCTTGCCCTCATGAACAAATTTCTTTATCGTATTTAAGGACGCGATCAGTTTTTTAAACCCTTTTTCGGCTGCACTTAATGCCTCATTTGAAAAATCCAGCGTGCTTGAATAATGGGATTGTAGCATGAAAAACCTAACCGTCATGGCTCCATAGCCACGCTCAAGTAGAGGATGATCACCGGCAAAAAGTTCTCTTGGCAAAAAGGAATTGCCCAGTGACTTACTCATCTTTTGCCCATTCACCGTAAGCATGTTGGAATGCAACCAATAGTTAACAGGAGATTTTCCGTTGGCCCCGGTGGCTTGTGCTATTTCACATTCATGGTGTGGAAATTTCAAGTCCATGCCACCACCATGAATATCAAATGTTTCACCCAGGTATTTTGTGCTCATGACCGTGCACTCAATGTGCCAGCCAGGAAACCCATCGCCCCAGGGTGAAGGCCAGCGCATGATGTGATAAGGAGAAGCTTTTTTCCATAGAGCAAAATCAATCTTTTCATGCTTCTCATCCTGGCTATCCAGATTTCTTCCGCTTTCTATTAACTCTTCGATATTTCTACCGGAGAGAATTCCATAATGATGACTTTCATTGTACTTGCGAACATTAAAATAGACAGAGCCATTGGCTTCATAGGCCAGTCCATTGTCAATTAGTTTTTTTGTTATTCCAATTTGCTCAACGATGTGCCCGGTGGCGCTGGGTTCAATGCTGGGTGGTAGTATGTTGAACTGCCTCATCACTTCGTGAAACCCCTCGGTGAAATATTTTACAACTTCCATAGGTTCCAGCTGCTCCAACCTTGCCTTCTTGGCTATTTTATCCTCACCTTCATCGGCATCGTTTTCAAGATGGCCTACATCCGTAATATTTCTGACATATCTGACTTTGTATCCCACATAGCGAAAGTATCGAGCTACAATATCGAAGGTTAGAAAGGTACGCACGTTGCCTAAGTGCACATGATTGTAAACGGTTGGCCCGCAAACATACATTCCAACAAATCCCTCCATAAGTGACTTGAAGGGTTCCTTTTTTCCGGATAGGGAATTAGTGATTTGGAGAGGAAATTTTTCGTACAGTTTCATATAAAATCAGAGGCGCGAAAATACCATATTTAGATCAAACGATGATCACTTTGAAAAAAGTAATATCACGATGGAATCGTTAATTCAAATACGAGTCAATGTTGTTTCTTGATATGATCTCCAATGGAAATAAGTTGAGCGTTGGAGGAATTTTTTCAAACAAGAGATAATTTGCCAGTGAGCGAACACCCAGTTTAGCTTGTCTTCTTGGATTTTGATGAATAAGAAAATCAATATAACCCTTGCGAAGAAAATCGAGATTTTCTTCCAACAAATCGTATCCAATCAGACGGATTTTCAGCCTTCTCCTTTCCAATTCACGCGCAACCACATACGTCTTGGATGTGCTTACATACAGCCCATTCAGATTAGGTGTATTTAACACGGCTTCAATTTGCTTTTGAAACCCAGGTTGATCAGGGGCAGGAATGGAAAAAGTTTGTATTTGATCGCGTTCTTTGTTGTCAGATCCGAAGAAACTTTTGAACCCACGTTCTTTTTCTATCAAATGGATAGAATGAGTAAGGTCTTCATCGATATGTAAAATTCCAAAGTTGTGGTCATTGGTATGTCCAAAAGAAATTAACTCTGCAGCCAGCTTTCCGCTTTGAAAGGAATCTTGTCCTATAAAACTCAACGCTTCCGCCTCTTTAATGAACGTATTAATCTGAACAAATGGAATTCGGCTTTCCTTTAGCACTTTGAAAAATGGCATCGAGGCGTAGTAAAACAGAGGGGCTATTAAAATTCCATCGGGTTTACTGTGAAATGCTTTCAGTGTCATTTCCTGAAATGATTCTTTAACGTGTTGATCAAAAAATAAGTAATCGATTGCGAGTGTAATCCCAAACTGAACCAATTCTGATTCAGCTTGCTTAATACCCTCAAAAGACTGTTTCCAATAAGGATCCCGTTCTGGATTAGGTATAACGATGGCCAATTGATAATTCCTGTTTGACCCCAGCGTACGCGCAATCAGATTGGGTTTATAATTAATCTCGGCTAATATTCGTTTTACCTTATCTGACGCTGATTTCGATACTTTTCCACGGTTATGAAGAACCCGGTCGACCGTTCCCTCTGAAACTCCAGCCATTTCAGCAATGTCTTTAATCCGAATATTCTTTGGTTCCATCAAAATTGAATGTAAATCGGGAAGTGGGGCGATCAAAAAGTTAAGATAATGATAAGTTTGGATTTTTCTATTGTGTGCGCCCACACACAATGTGTGTGCGGACACGAAATACCATCAAAGCTAATACTTGTTAGTCCTTTTAGACCTAATGAACAGTTCATTCAAACGGAGTCGCTACCGTTCCCGGAAACGATTGCGAAATCGATTGCAAAATTATATTTTGTGTTTTTTTAAACTATCTTGCAGAATAATTTTATTTTGCTCCGTCATAAATAACCTTATGATGTTTGGTAAAACCTTTCTTAACCCTTTTTAAATTTTTTAACCCAAAACAATTAACTTAATTAAATGACCATGAAAAAACTGTACAACAAAGCGAAGCGATTTGTACTTCTCTTTTTGTGGCTGGCCTGCTCTCATGCGGTGCTTGCTCAGGAAAGAGTGGTATCAGGTACCGTGAAGGATGAAAACGGGAGCGCCATGCCAGGAGTAAACGTACTGGTAGTGGGAACCTCGAATGGTACCGTTACTGATGCAACCGGAAAGTATTCAATTTCGGTGGGAAATGGAGCCAGATTGCTATTA
>Ga0163149_10002487_pt1 | contig 21964 bp, 17 predicted proteins | sample OliLakLV19MP5G1_FD_148604 | JGI IMG/M metagenome (GOLD analysis project Ga0163149, IMG submission 148604) | Freshwater microbial mat bacterial communities from Lake Vanda, McMurdo Dry Valleys, Antarctica - Oligotrophic Lake LV.19.MP5.G1 | ecosystem: Environmental > Aquatic > Freshwater > Lake >...
AGGATATGCGAAAGATATTGGCACTTTAAATATGAAGAGATATTTTGTTGAAAACATGAATCAGGAACACTACTCATCCACCTCATCGCTATCAGCCATAAAGCGGAAGCCTAGTCTTTTCGCGGTTTTTAATTGTATGGCATTGGTGGCTTCCTGTATCTCTCCTACACTTACTTCTTTCACCTGGTCAAACTGAGGAACAAACAGATCGAAATTTAAACTGTAAAGAATTGCTGATTCTACAACGCTTCGTATCGCTTTTTTATCAAGCACATCATGTGCAAGATCATTGTATAAAAAACCCAACTGGCGTTTGCCTTCTACAAAATAATGCAGTTCACGATTAACAAAAACTCTTGCGATCAAATAACCCAGGTCAGTTGAACGATTGTATTTAAATGAATCACTCAAAAAATTATATACATTTATCATCCCGCAAAAAGAATTGAATTCTTTTTTTACATAGGACGTTTTCCAGATGGGATGATTCTTATCAAAATCGAATACATTGGTGTGCATGTAAAACAACAACACGTCACCTGCTACTTTCAACTCTGCTTCAAACTCCGACTTATCTGTGTATTTTATATCGAGACGATCATCAATAGCTTCAGCTTTTTTAGAAAGCTCATCGGCAATTTCCTTCAACACTTCTTTAAAGCCTTTAAAAACAGCTATGGTATGATGAAATACATCCTGCTTAACAACTGATTTTTCTTTCAGTGTTTTTACGATCAGATCTTTAGGTGATGCAGTAGCCATTTACGAATTTAATAAATTAATATGCCCTTGCAAAAACAACACGCTGTGTAGAGGCTTTACCAGTATAAATACATTTGCCCTGTTCCTGTTTATTCTCAAGAGGTATACACCTTATCGTTGCTTTTGTTTCCTCTTTTATTTTTTGTTCTGTTTCGCTTGTACCATCCCAATGCGCATAAATAAATCCTCCTTTATCATCAAGTATTTTTTTAAACTCATCAAACGTATCTGCCCTGTATGTAATAGCCTCTCTAGCTGTGAGCGCCTTCTTATAAAGATTATCCTGTATCTGTCCCAACAGGTGCTCAAGCTTATTTTCGATATCGGCTTGCTGTAAGGTTTCTTTTTCTTTTGTATCTCGGCGTGCCACTTCGCATGTACCGTTCTCTAAATCTCTGCCACCTATGGCAACCCGCACAGGTACACCTTTTAATTCATACTCTGCAAATTTCCAACCCGGACGATGCGTATCCCTGTCATCGAATTTTACGCTGACCCCCTTTTTCTCGAGATTAGTTTTTATTTTTTTTGCCACCTCAGCAATTTGTGCAAGCTGCTCTGGCCCTTTATAAATTGGTACGATCACCACTTGTATTGGCGCTAACATCGGAGGCAATACTAATCCTTCATCATCGGAATGTGCCATCACCAATGCTCCCATTAATCTTGTACTGACTCCCCATGATGTGGCCCATACGTGCTCCTGTTTTCCTTCTGCTGTTGTGAATTTTACATCGAATGCTTTCGCAAAATTTTGTCCTAAAAAATGTGAGGTGCCCGCCTGCAACGCTTTACCATCCTGCATTAGCGCCTCTATACAATATGTTTCAAGTGCGCCTGCAAAACGTTCGTTCGCTGTTTTTACTCCCTTTAATACGGGCAGCGCCATAAATTTCTCAGCAAATGTTGCATACACTTCCAACATTTTTTCTGTCTCTTCAATTGCTTCTTCCTTTTTTGCATGCGCCGTATGACCTTCCTGCCATAGGAATTCAGCAGTACGTAAAAATAAACGCGTACGCATTTCCCAACGCACAACGTTGGCCCATTGATTAATAAGCAGTGGTAAATCACGGTAAGATTGTATCCAGCCTTTGTAAGTACTCCATATAATAGTTTCTGATGTTGGTCGTACGATCAACTCTTCTTCCAACTTTGCGTCTTCATCAACAACAATACTTCCATCGGGTGCGGTCTTTAAACGATAATGCGTTACTACGGCACACTCTTTGGCAAAACCATCAATATGGCTAGCCTCTTTACTGAAAAACGACTTAGGTATAAACAATGGAAAATAAGCGTTCACATGACCAGTATCCTTGAACATTTTATCCAAAGCGGCCTGCATTTTTTCCCATATAGCATAGCCATAGGGCTTAATAACCATACATCCTTTTACAGCAGAATGCTCGGCCAGATCGGCCTTGGTTACCAGGCTATTATACCATTCGGAGTAGTTTTCAGCTCTTGTTGCAAATTCTTTACCCATAATTATGAAAGTGGCACGGTGTTTGTAAATTTATGTTAAAAAGTAAACAAAAATAGGAATTTAAGCTCTTAAAACGAATTAGTATTAATATAACAACGGAGGAAACATGAAAACTTTACTTAAAAGCAGAAATCAGAACGGATTTTTAATGATTATGGGCGCTTTTATTATGGCCTTAACATTGAACAGTTGCTCCTCTTCAAAAACAACAACTGCAGGTACATACGAAGATGATCTTTACAACGTAAACAAGGGACGTAAAACGGACCCTAATTCATATTCATCTGCACCTTCCAATCAGCCTCAGCAACAAGCTCAGGAAAATCAGAATAACAATTCTGGCGGAAATGGAAACCAGAATTCTTCGCAAAATTATGGCAATGGCGGCAATAACAGTAATAATTATTCCAGCACTTATGATGCGGATGACTATTATGATTATGGTTATGCTGTAAGGATAAAAAGATTTTATAGACCGGTTGTTGGTTTTGGATTTTATGATAGTTATTATACAAACTCTTATTGGTATGATTATGACCCCTACCGTTGGGGAAGCAGTATTTATTTAGGTTACAGCTGGTGGGGTCCTTCATATTGGAATTATAGTTACAACCCAGGATATTACTGGGGTTACAATCGTGGATGGAATGGAGGATGGTACGGACACGGCTGCGGCGGCGGATGGGGCGGATACGGATACGGATACAATAACGGTTGGGGCGGATATTACGGCTCAGGATATTGGGGTGGATATAACAATGGTTGTTACAATGGTTATGGCAACTATTACAATAATAATTACAACAACAATTATGGCTACAATAACAATTACTATAATAGCCATGATAACAACAGTACCTATTATGGTCCGCGCAGAACTACGGATCATTCTAACGGAAAAACTGTTACCAGACCAAACATGTCTGATAAATACACTAATGCTGCATACAATGGTTTTGGAGGAAATTCCGGTAAGGCAGATGGTTTAAACGGTACGTATATGAATGATGGTCCAAAAAGCACCAACAATGAAAACAAAGGAAACATAAGAACGAGCCCGAATGCAGTAGGCAAACCTTCGAATTCTAATGTAGACAATGGTGCTGCGCCTGTTAAAAACAGTGACCTTTATAATTACAGTGGAACACCTGATAACGGTGGCCGCGGGGGCAATACTAATACAAACGCGCCTTTAAACAATAATGCCGCGCCTGCAAATAATAACAATTGGAACAATACAACAACAAGTCCGTCTAACAATTCTAACAACAATTGGAATAACGGTACTTCTCCTGCTCCAAATACTAACGGGAACAACGCTGCACCGTCAAACAGTAATAGTAACACCGGTGGTAATGCTGCTCCAAGTAATAATAATAACAATTGGAACAACGGTACTTCTCCTGCTCCAAATAATAACAATAATGCACCAAGCAGGCAGAATGAGAAACCAATTGAGAATAATAATAACTGGAACAACCCTGCACCGAATAACAGCAATAATAATTCGAATAATAATAACAATAACTGGAACAATGCTGCGCCAAGTAACAACAACGGCAATTGGAATAATTCAGCCCCAAGCAGATCAAATGAAAAGCCGGTAGAAAACAATAATAATAACAACAGGAACAATTCGGCTCCTAACAATGGTAACAACAGCAACAATAACAATAACTCCAACGGCAACTGGAACAATGCTGCGCCAAAAACAAATAACAGCAGTGCACCGGTTGAAAACAAAGTTAATGAAGCACCTAAAAATAATAACTGGAGCGCTCCAAGAAGTGTTGATTCACCAAAAAATAATTCTAATAATGCACCATCAAACAACACCTACTCTGCGCCATCACAATCAAAGCCATCTAACAGCGGCGGAGGTTATTCTGCACCATCGAGATCATCCAGTGGTAGCGGAGGTGGTTTCTCTGCTCCATCAAGATCAGGTGGAAGCGGTGGCGGCAGTTCTGCACCAAGAAGTTCTGGTGGAAGTGGAGGCGGTGGCTCAAAACCAAGAAGATAATCTAAATAAAAATAATATACATCCACATACATGAAAAAAGTAATTATAACAATTGCAGGAGGTTTGTTGTGCTCAATTTCTGCCTTTTCGCAAAATGAGATCGACGCATTGCGTTATTCAACTATAAATTATGGCGGAACCGCAAGGTTCTCTGCAATGGGAGGAGCATTTGGAGCACTTGGCGCTGACCTTTCTAACCTAAGCGTAAACCCCGCAGGTATAGCGCTTTTCAGCAAAACAGAATTTTCATTTACTCCGGGTATTTTTAATAGTTCTACCAACAGTACATACAATGGCTTCTCGAGCGGCGACAGCAAATCGAGTTTTAACATTGGCAACGTTGGTATCGTCGGAAGCAACAACAATACAATTGCCGAAGGCGCTTCGGGTTGGGTAAATACCAACTTCGCAATTGGGTACAATAACCTTGGTAATTTTCATAACCGCTTAAGTATTTACGGACCAAATACAAGCAGCTCTTTTCTTGATGTGTTAAAAGGAAGCGCAGATGGAAATTTTTCAGAAGACCTTGATGGCTTTTCTGACAAGCTTGCATTCAGAACTTATATGCTGGATACAATGCCGGGTGATCCATATACATATTACACACCGCTTATTCCCGGTGCAGAAATAGGACAATTAAAATCTGTTGAATCTCGCGGAAACATGGGAGAAACTTATATCACATTTGGAGGAAACTATAGCAACAAACTTTATTTAGGTGCTACTTTCGGAATTGACAATGTACGTTATAGTGAAGATGCGGATTACAACGAATCAGATTCACAGGATACTATTAACGGATTTGATGAGTATACCTATAGCAGCAGCCTTAGCACGAGAGGTGTTGGTTTTAATTTTAAATTTGGTATGATATACAGAGTAAATGACTGGGTAAGATTCGGAGGAGCTATTCACAGCCCTACATACTTCTCATTGTCTGATGCCTACTCAAACAGGATGAATTCCAGGTTTGATAACGGGCAGACTTATTCTGCTTCATCACCAGAGGGAAATTATGATTATTATTTATCAACCCCGTTGCGCGCAACCGGAAGTCTTGCATTTATCATTGCAAAAAAGGGATTGCTTAGCGCCGATTATGAATTCGTAGATTATTCTTCTGCAGTATTAAGTGCATCACCCAACACTTTCTTCGATGCCAACAATTCTATAAGGAACAAATATACTTCCACGGGTAACTTAAGAGTTGGAACTGAGTGGAGACTAGATCCTTTCAGCATCCGCGCAGGATATGCAATGTACGGCAACCCATACCAAGCAAATACAGGCAACAACTCCATAAAAAATATTATCTCAGCCGGATTTGGCATAAGGGAGAAAGAATACTTCCTGGATTTCGCATACACGTACACAATGTCTGACGAAAAATATTATATGTATGATCCTTCATTGGTAAACGCTGCAACAATAACAACAAAACAATCCGGATTTTTAATGACGCTTGGCTTCAGGTACTAATCAACTTCACAAAAAGAAAAGGGCTCACAAATTGTGAGCCCTTTTCTTTTAAATAAATAATTATACTTTATTTTTTTGCAGCTTCAGGAGCTTCTATCTCGCTATAGTCAACCAGGATTCTTCCGCAATGTTCACACACGATAATTTTTTTGTGCGTACGGATATCCAATTGACGCTGAGGCGGGATCTTGTTAAAGCATCCACCGCAAGCATCACGCTCAACAGAAACAACTACTAATCCATTTCTCACGTTCTGACGAATTCTTTTGTAAGCCGTTAACAATCTGTCTTCGATATTAGCTTCAGCTTGTTTTGATTTTTTCATTAGACTATCCTCATCTTTTTGTGTTTCGCCGATGATATTATCTAATTCCTCTTGTTTAAACTTAAGGTCTTTTTTTCTTTCTTTAAGATCAGCCTGAGCTTGTTCCAATATTTCTGTTTTAGAAGAGATATTCGCTTTAGCTTCTTTTGTTTTTTTCTCAGAAAGTTGAATATCCAGGTTCTGAAACTCTATTTCTTTTGTGATTGAATCGAACTCACGGTTATTCCTTACTTTATTTTGTTGAGTTTCGTATTTTTTTATTGCAGCCTGCGCATCTTTGGTCGTGTTCTTTCTCGTTGCAATAACATCATCCATCGCTTTTATCTCTTCTTCATAAGAAGTGATTCTTGTTTCAAGTCCAGCTACGATATCTTCCAGATCTCTTACCTCAAGTGGCAACTCTCCTCTAACTACTCTTATCCTGTCTATTTTAGTATCAATTTGCTGTAACTCATAAAGAGCTTTTAATTTCTCTTCAACCGGAATTTCAGCTTTGTCGTCTTTCGTTTTTACTTTGCTCATTTTATAAATAGTTTATTGGATTCGTGTTTATTCCTGAAAAATGGACTGCAAATGTAGTGAATTTTTCCTTAATATGGGTATAAAAAATTTCACCCGTAAACTGCTCGCTTTCATAGTGTCCAATATCAGCAATGACAAGCCTTTGGGCCGCATCGAAGAACTCATGATACTTAAAATCAGCAGATATATACACATTTGCACCCCTATTTATGGCATTTTTGAGCAAAAAGCTCCCAGAACCACCACAAACTGCTACTTTTTTGACTTTTTTGCCCAATAATCCCGTATATTTTATGCATCCACAATTCATGGTTTTCTTCACGCGCTTCAAAAAATCCAACTCATTTTCTTCTTCCTTCAACTCCCCTATTACCCCCGATCCTACCCTATTAAATGCATTCCCTAAAGGAATAATATCATAAGCCACTTCTTCATAAGGATGGGCCTTAATAAGCGCTGTAATTATTTCATTCTCAAGATAAACGGGATATATCGTCTCAATCTTTAATTCTTTCTCATTGTGTCTTTCTCCGGGCTTACCAACATAAGGATCGGTATTTTCACCAGCTTTGAAAGTACCCATTCCCTCACTGTTAAAACTGCACTCATCATATTTACCAATATGTCCTGCGCCGGCCTTAAATAAAGCATCTCTAACTTCTGCTGCCTTTTCAAGCGGACAAAAAGTAATAAGCCTGCGGAGCAAGTCCTGTTTTGATGAAAGTATTTCGCAATTAACGAGACCTAATTTTTCGGCAATCTTAAAATTTACTCCACCCCATACATTGTCAAGATTTGTATGTGCCGCATAAATGGCAATATCATTTTTTATTGCTTTGATAACTGTGCGCTCCACATAATTTGTTCCGTTTAGTTTTTTTAGTCCCGAAAAAACTATGGGATGATGAGCAATAACCAGGTTGCAATTGAGTTTGATAGCTTCATCAATCACCTCCTCTGTGCTATCGAGACAAATAAGAACGCCTTTTACAGTTGCAGAGGGGTCGCCAACTATAAGACCCGCGTTGTCATATCCCTCTTGCAACGAAAGCGGAGCAATGCTTTCTATTAAATTACTTATATCTTTTATAGTTGTCATTTGATTATTTATTAAACAAAATTACACATTAGAAATTAGCTATGGCATCTCAAGCGTTGTCACATCGAGCCTGTCGAGATGCGTGGAGCAAAATGCTGGAGCAAATTGTCTGGTTCTCGACTCCGCTCGAACTGACAGCATAAATTTGTATTTTTAAACAATGAAGGTAATACAAATACTCGCTTTTCCATTCTCGCTTTTGTATGGCATGGTTACACGCCTTCGTAATTTTTTTTATGACCGGGAAATTTTTCAATCCGTAAAATTTAATGTTCCCGTAATTTGTATTGGTAATTTATCACTTGGCGGAACAGGAAAATCGCCTCACCTGGAATATATTGTTGAATTATTAGGAGCAGAAAATATTGCCACACTTAGTCGCGGTTATGGAAGAAAAACAAGTGGCTTTATTTTAGTTAGTGAAAATAGCACTGCAGAAGAAACAGGAGACGAGCCCCTTCAATTCAAGAAAAAATTCAATAAGTTATTGGTCGCAGTTTGCGAAGACAGAGTAAAAGGCATCAACGAATTACTAAAAATAAATCCAAAGCTAAAAGCAATTTTGCTTGATGATGCATTTCAGCATCGCAAAGTAAAACCAGACTTATCTATTCTGCTTACCGATTATAACAAACCTTTTTACAACGATCTTGTATTGCCTTCAGGAACACTGAGGGAACCTCGCTCGGGATTTAAAAGAGCTGATATAATTATAGTAACTAAAATTCCGAAATTATTATTGGATGGAGAAAGAGAACGTATTGTTGAAAAAATAAAATCAATGCCTCATAAACAAATTTATTTTTCAAAAATAACCTATGGTGATTTTAAACCTATCGGCAAAAAAATTGTGGGCGATAACCAGATCATGAAAGAATTTTTTTTCGATGCCACTTACTCCATCGTTTTATTTACGGGCATTGCAAATAGCTTACCCCTTGTTGAATACCTTTCCGAAAGGGCACACGAAGTAAAACACATTCCGTTTCCCGATCATCATTCTTTCTCTGTAAATGACATTGAGAAAGTTTGCAGCCTGCTTGAAAGCGTAAGTAATAAAAATAAAATTATTCTTACTACGGAAAAAGATGCTATGCGACTGAGCGACCCTTCAATAAAAAAATTAATTAGCGAACTACCGGTCTATTATGTTCCTATTAAAATAGAGTTCGAAGAGAAAGATGGTTTACAATTCAACCAGCAAATTTTATCATATGTTAAATAAAATTAACGAAGCAGGTAATTATCTTTTAAGCAAAACCAGAATTCGTCCTACAGTTGGTATCATTTTAGGCACTGGTCTTGGAGCGCTTGCCGATGAAGTGAAAATAGTTGACACCATCAACTATTCTGACATACCACACTTTCCGGTTCCAACTGTAAGCGGACATGAAGGAAAATTATTATTCGGAACCATTGGCAATAAACAAGTGATCGTAATGCAAGGGCGCTTCCATTATTACGAAGGCTATAGCATGGACGAGATCACACTGCCAATAAGAGTAATGAAAAAATTAGGCGTACAGCAGTTAATTGTTTCAAACGCAAGCGGTGGTATGAACCCCGATTTTAAAGTAGGCGACATTATGTTTATCACCGATCATATTAATTTGTTTCCCGAAAGTCCTCTGCGCGGCCCGAACCATGATGAGCTTGGCCCCCGCTTTCCGGATATGAGCAAAGCCTATTCAAAAGATCTTTTGGATAAAGCAATACAGGTTGCAAAAAATTTGAACATAAAAATACAACAGGGAGTTTATGTTGGTTTATCCGGCCCTTGTTTCGAAACCCCTGCAGAATACCGCTACCTGCGCATCATTGGGGGCGACAATGTTGGCATGAGTACAGTACCCGAAGTAATTGTTGCCCATCATTGCGGCATTAAATGTTTTGGCATTTCAGTTATTACCGACCTTGGCATCGACGGGAAAATAATGGAGATCACACATGAAGAAGTAAAACATGCCGCTGCCGAAACCGAACCAAAAATGACTGCAATTGTAAAGGGATTGATAGAGATGATATAATAGTTTTATTTTTTCGTTTCACAAGCAACCTTTTAACCGGAAGCCCGTCATACAATAAAGAAAAAAATATTTTCAAAAAGGGTGTACCTTTTGAGGATATTTCCGTTATACTATTAATGGCCATTTTTTATCATAAAAACGAAGAAAATCAAACAAATTATACCTATGAATAAAAGTAAACTAAGCAAATTCATTTTATTTACAACCTGTTTTATACTCTCCTTTTTTATCGCATGCAGAAAACCAGATACGATACCGGTAGAAGCACAAGGTAATCCAAATCTGCCTGTTACTCCTTATAGCTATACTGCCAAGCATGCAGTAAACGACAACCTTGCCACTTTAGGAAGAGTATTATTTTATGATCAAAACCTTTCAGTCAATAATGCTGTTTCATGTGGCAGCTGCCATAAACAGGAATTCGCTTTTGCCAACAATGTTAGATTTGATAAGGGATTTAATGGCTTACCATTGACCCGAAACTCACCTTCTATACAAGGTATAAAAGGCTTTTCTCCTGCGACCAACTTTGTATTTAACGACAGCACTTTCATATTCGAACCCTCCATTACTGACAGCAGCGGAATGCCGACTATAAATAATCAGAACCAGGTTCTGTTGTTTTGGGATGGCAGACAAAGAAATGTTGCAGATATGGTACTCAACCCGGTGCTCAATCACAATGAAATGAACGTACCTGATTTTGAGACATTGGTAAACAAACTGAACAGCCTTTCATATTATCCTGATTTGTTTAAAAAAGCATTTGGTGATGAGACAATTACAAAAGAAAGAATTGCATTTGCATTGGAAGGATTTCTGTCTTGCTTGAACACTTCAGCAGAACAAAATTTCGAAGTTAAAAGCCTAACCCCAGTTGAAGAACAGGGAAAATCATTGTTCCATAATAAATACAACTGTGCGAAATGTCACGATCAGGGAGGTTTTGGCAACCCACGCTTTACGCTTGAAGACCCTACATTTAACAATGGCGGCGGCGGGTCGGGTCCATATGGACCTGCAACAGATCCTTCGCAAATGTTCAATATCGGACTTGATCAGGTATATTCAGATCAAGGTCTTGCAAGACTTACCGGTAGAGCAGGAGATGAAGGGGTATTTAAAGTTCCAACATTAAAAAATATTTCTGTAACAGCTCCATATATGCACGATGGAAGATTTGCTAATCTGGGTGAAGTACTGGATCATTACAGCCATGGCATACAACCTAACTCTAACCTTTCTCCGCTGTTTAGAAGCCTTGACGGCACACCTAAAAAGCTGAACATTAATCCTGCAGAAAAATTGGCCATCATTTCGTTCCTTAATACACTTAAGGACGAAGATTTTTTAACTTCTTCTATGTACTCCGATCCGTTTAAAAAATAAAATGGCTTATTCCAATTAACCATTATATTTTAAAATATACCTCTATGAAAAAAATAGCACTGTTGCTCTTTACAGGATACTTCTGTTCGTTTATAAATGCACAGAAAATATATCCCGATTCGATAATAGGAGAAAAAATAGTTTATAAATACCTGGGGATCCAGTCCAATCTTTTGCTACAACAGTTCATAAGTTTTAACAGCAACAGCTCAATAAATACCAATCCATACATTTTTTCCTACTCTAAAAACAATATCAAAACGGGCAGAGGCACAGTTTTCGGAACGGGGTTTGCAGTAAGCGAAAGCTCTAGCAACGATGGGGTCTCATCTGTAGAAGTTCAAAATATTAATATCACTTTACGCTACGGATTTGAAAGAAAATATCTTCAACAGGAAAAATTTATACCATTTTGGGGTGTTGATTTCGGTGCAGGCTTTGTTGACACACGCGTTACCTCAAGATTAACTCAAACGTTCAGCAATACCACAACTAAGGTTGAAACCCTGAAAGCCTTTGTGGGCCCATCTTTTAGGGCCGGGGTAAATTATGCTCTTTCAAAACATATTTTAATTGGCACAGAATTTATGTTTAACGTTCAATTAGCGTATACAGAAACATTCAGTGGTCCTGAATTTTCTTCGAGCATTTCGCCTTTTAATGTTGGGTTTCAACCACCTACTGCCCTATTCCTGATTTTCAGGTACTAAACTTTCCGCATAAAATTAATAAACCGGGAGGCACTTTTGACGCCCGTTTTATTTGATAAAAATCCCTAATTTCGTAAGTATGAGTATTTACGAAAAATACGAACCGGTTATTGGCCTTGAAGTGCATGCTCAAATGCTTACTAAGAGCAAAGCTTATTCACCCGATTCAACCGAATATGGAGCATTACCGAACAGCCAGGTAAGTGTTATTTCATTGGGACACCCCGGCACATTACCAATGACAAACAAAAAAGTCATTGAGAGTGCAGTAAAACTGGGATTAGCATGCAATTGTAATATAACCGAGGAAAACCAATATGCACGTAAAAATTATTTTTACGCCGATCTCCCTAAGGGTTACCAGATAACACAAGATAAAACCCCTATTTGTACCGGCGGCTTCATCACTATTAAACAGGATGACGGAACTGAGAAAAATATTACGCTCACCCGAATTCATATGGAAGAGGACAGTGGAAAAAGTATTCACGACATTGATCCATTTGATACACTTATAGATCTTAATCGCGCAGGTGTTGCTTTATTAGAAATTGTGAGCGAACCGGAGATACGTTCAGGTGAAGAAGCCTATAAATACCTTACAGAAGTTCGTAAGCTGGTACGTTACTTAGAGATTTGTGATGGCAATATGGAAGAAGGTAGTTTGCGCTGTGATGCAAATATCTCTGTGCGTTTAAAGGGAAGTGAAAAATTCGGAAAACGTGTTGAAGTAAAAAACATGAACTCCATACGCAATGTACAACGCGCTATTGAGTATGAAGTAAAAAGACAAATTGAGGCGATAGAAAGAGGCGAAGCCATTGCACAGAATACTCTTAGTTTCGATGCCGGCACCGGAAAAACATCTATTATGCGCAGCAAGGAAATGGCGCACGATTACCGTTATTTTCCTGAGCCCGACCTGCAGCCGGTTATAATAAGCCATGAATACATCAATAGCATAAGAAGCAAACTGCCCGCACTGCCAAACGATCTTTTTAAAAAATACACAAAACAATTAGAACTTTCTGCTTATGATGCCGGTGTATTGACCGACAACAAACAGATGGCGTTGTATTTTGAAGAACTTATTACCAAAACAAAAAATTATAAAGCCGCAGCTAACTGGATGATGGGTGCAGTTAAATCCTACTTAAACGAAAATGCAATTGAGATAGAACAATTCTCATTAACACCGGCTGCAGTTGCGCAGATCATTGAATTGATAGATTCAGGAAAAATAAGTAATAGCGTTGCCTCACAAAAAGTATTTCCCGAATTAGTGCGTTCACCGCAAAAAACAGCCATGCAAATTGCACAAGAACAAAACCTATTGCAGGAAAGTGATGAAGGTTCATTAAAAGAATTAGCAAAACAGGCGATATCCAAATACCCCGAGAAAGTGGCGGAATACAAGAGTGGAAAAATTGGACTACTGGGACTTTTTATGGGTGAGTTAATGAAACTTTCAAAAGGCAAAGCCGATCCTAAAATAGCAAGTCAATTAGTAAAACAATTACTTGACGAAAATTAATTCTATAATATGAAAAAAAATATCCTATCGATAGTAGTAGCCATTTTATTTTTTACAGCCTGCAAACCTGGCGATTCCCGAGACTCAAACGTAAAAGGAAAATTCACCAATGCACATGGCGAAACTGTTTTTCTTGATGAACTTAAACCTGAAGGGATAAACACTATTGACTCTGCAGTTATAGATGAAAACGGTGAATTCAAATTTAACAAGCCGGTTAATGCGGTAGGCTTTTATAAAATAGGGATTTCAGAAAGTAATTTTGCCACTGTTATTATTGACTCAAACCAACAAATTAATTTATTAGCGGATGCAGCCGATATTGCCAAAACCTATAATGCCGAAGGATCGCCGGATACAAAGTTGTTTATAGAAATCAACAATGCTTCACAAAAGCATTTTTATAAGTTGGATTCACTCAATCGGTTTTTCCAAAATTACCTGAACATAGCGCAGATGGACACGACAAAGATCGATTCGATTAGCGACGTTGTTGAAGTTATTTTTAATAAAGAAAATAAGATCCATGAAGACTACCTCACCTCTTTAATAAAAGCGAATCCAACTTCACTGGCTAATATTGCGGCCATACAGCAATTGGACATCAACAAAAATTTCGATTGTTATGAAGTACTTAGTGCGGGGCTTGGGAAAAAATATCCTGATTCCCCTTACACAAAATTTTTTGTTGCAGATTTTGAGAAAAAGAAAAAATTTCGATTTGGAGCACAAGCGCCAGACATTAATCTTGAAAACGCAGAAGGCAAAGTTGTAGCATTGAGTTCATTGAGAGGAAAAATAGTACTCCTTGATTTTTGGGCATCGTGGTGCGGGCCATGCAGAGCAGAAAGTTCAACATTAGTTTCTGCCTACAAACGTTTTAATAAAAATGGTTTCGAAATTTATGGAGTATCGCTTGATAAAGAGAAGGCTTCCTGGCTAAGTGCTATTGAAAAGGATCAGTTCACCTGGACAAACGTAAGCGATTTAAAATGGTGGCAATCGGAAGCAGCTCAACTTTACGAAGTTAAATCTATCCCATGCAATTTTTTACTCGACAGGGAAGGAAAAATCGTTGCTAAAAATTTACATGGCGAAGATCTTGAAGCCAAAATCTGCGAATTGGAAGCAGGATGGTGTAATGCAAAAAAATAATACCTATTGAACCTTGAAAGGCCTGGTACATAAGAAGGATTTTTTAACCTTAGCAGCAGGGCTCATTTTATCTCTTGCCCCGGCGACAATTTTTTCTCAAAAAAAATATTTCCAGCAAAATGTAAATTACATCATTCATGTAACACTTGATGACACAAAAAATATTCTAAAAGCATCCGAAACAATAGAGTACACCAATAATTCACCGGATGAACTTACCTTTTTATATTTTCACCTTTGGCCCAACGCCTATAAAAATAATTCAACCGCGTTGGCAAAACAACTTCTGGAAAACGGAAAAACAGATCTATACTACGCCGAAGAAGATGAATTTGGATACATCGATAGTCTCGACTTTTTTGTTGATGGAAAAAAAACAAAATGGGAATACGATCCGGAAAACATCGACATCTGCAAACTTATATTAAATGAGCCGCTAAAAAGCAGGAACAAAATTGTTATCGAAACTCCTTTTAAAGTAAAAATTCCAAAAAGTGGTTTTTCAAGGTTAGGATGTGCTAATCAGCAATATCAAATAACACAATGGTTTCCAAAGCCCGCTGTGTATGATGTAAATGGTTGGAACCAGATGCCATTCCTTGATCAAGGAGAATTTTATTCTGAGTACGGAAAATTTGATGTTTTTATTTCCGTTCCCAAAAACTATGTTGTTGCTGCAACCGGTGATCTTGTTGACGGAGAAGAAGAACAAAAATGGTTGGATGAGAACGCAGAAATAACAAGACAATGGCTGGATAAAAATGTAACAACTACCGAACCTGCAAAAGCCATTATATTAAACGTTGACACTACTCCTAAAAGCGACTCCTCCTATAAAACTTTACATTACTCTCAAAAGAATGTACACGACTTTGCCTGGTTTGCTGACAAAACCTATAAGGTGTTAAAGGGTGAGATTGAACTTCCTTACTCAAAAAGAAAAGTCACCACATGGGTTATGTTCAATAAATCTGAAAGCAAACTCTGGTCAAAAAGCATTCAATATATTAACGACGCTGTTTATTATTATTCTTTGTGGAACGGTGAATATCCCTATAACCATGCAACAGCAGTTTTCGGCGGACTTGGTGCCGGGGGCGGAATGGAATATCCCAATGTGACTGTAATTGGTCCAACAAAAACAGATCGCGAACTTGAAGTTGTAATTGTACACGAAGTGGGTCACAATTGGTTTTACGGTCTGCTAGGATCCAACGAGCGCGTAAATGCATGGATGGATGAAGGAATAAATTCTTATTATGAAAATAGGTATATGGAAACAAAATATCCTGGCGCACTTCTATTTGAGAATTCACAAAAATCCTTGCTCAAAATTTTTAGCCTCAATAAGTACAAACGGAGATATCAAAATTATCTGACCTATTTGTTTAGTGCCCGTACAAATGAAGACCAGCCTATTGCAACACACTCGAAAGATTTTACTGATTTTAATTATGGCGCAATTGTTTATGCCAAAAGCGCTGTGGCAATAGGATACTTAAGCGCCTACCTTGGACAGGATGTTTTTGATGAAGCCATGCGCAGTTATTTTGAAGAGTGGCATTTCAGGCACCCACAGCCAAAAGACTTAAAAAAAATATTGGAAGAAGTGAGCGGAAGGAATGTAGATTGGTTTTTTAATGAAATGCTTACCACAACAAAAAAAGTGGATTATAAAATAAAATCTTCGAAAAAACTAGGTGATGGCTCCTATGACCTGGTAATAAAAAATAAGACAAATACATTAAGCCCTGTGCCGATTTATGGAATAAAAAACAACAACATAGTTGCAATTGTCTGGTACGATGGATTTCCCGGAAAACAATATGTAGGCTTCCCTCCTCTTGATGTTGATTATTTTAAAATTGATTATAAAGAAGATGTCCAGGAAATTAATCGCAACAATAACAAACTTCGCACACATGGGATCTTCAAAAAAACAGAACCGTTAAAATTACAATTCCTCGGAAGCTTTGATGACCCAACTAGAAGCCAGGTATTTTTCACCCCTACTATTGGTTATAACAATTACAATAAAACCCTTGTTGGACTTGCATTGTATAACAACATCACACCTCAGAAAAAAGTCGAGTACTTATTCGCACCCATGTTCGGAACCGGAAATAAAGAACTTGCCGGTCATGCAAATATGGCTTTTAACTTTTGTCCAAGGGGCCCACTTTTTCAATTGGTAAATATTAAAATTTCGGCCAACCGTTATGCATATAACGATTATCCATTTGTTCTCAATTACGAAAAAATATCGCCTGAACTAAATCTAAAATTCAAAAAAAGAAATGCGAGAAACCCACTACATCAAAACATTAACTACCGTTACATTAATATCACCAAACAAACTTTTACGGGACAATATGATCAGCCCACGCCCGTTTATACCAAAGACAGCACCTTCCTTTCATTCAATGAGATAACTTATACATTAAAGAACAAACAAAAAATTAATCCCTACGATCTTTCACTGACCTATCAACAGGGGAAGGACATGAGCAAACTATTTTTGAATGTGAATTACGAAATAACATTTAAGGGCAGGAACCGAGGCATTGACATACGTTTTTTCGCAGGAACGTTTCTTAACAATACCAATTCATATCCATACCTATACAGGATGAGTGGACAAAAAGGAAGCCAGGATTATTTATTCGACAACTATTATATGGGAAGAAATGAATATGGAAATTTTTTATCCAAACAATTTACCGAAACCGATGGCGCACTTAAAGTATATACTCCACTGGGTCAAACCAACAATTGGTTAACCGCCTTAAACATTAAATCTTCATTGCCATTGATACGTTTCCCACTGAGATTCTTTATGGATGTTGGAATGATACCAAAAGAAGGAAGTATATTTAATAAAGAAATTTTTTTTTATGACGGGGGAATTACTTTTAGCCTAGTCAATGATATTTGCGAAGTTTACTTTCCTTTGTTCATGTCTAAGGATATAAAAGCTAACTTAGAACTAAATAAAATAAGTTATGGTGAAAGTATTCGTTTCACGTTGAATTTGAATATGGCGAATCCATTTAAACTAATTAAAGATTTTTCATTTTAGCATTTGGACACGAACAAAAAAATATATTTCGCTTCAGATTTTCACTTAGGGGTTCCTGACAAAGAGCGAAGCCTTACAAGGGAAAAACTGGCTGTAAAATGGCTCGATGAAATTAAACATGATGCCGCTGAAATTTATTTAATGGGCGACCTGTTCGATTTTTGGTTTGAGTATAAACATGCTATCCCTAAAGGATTTACCAGAGTACTTGGAAAAATTGCTGAGATAAACGACGCAGGCATACCCATTCATTTATTTACCGGCAACCACGATATGTGGATGTACGATTACCTACCCGAAGAACTTGGAGTTACCATATACAGAGAGCCAGTTATTAAAACATTTAACGGAAAAAAATTTTATTTAGGTCATGGTGATGGCCTTGGCCCTGGCGATCACGGATATAAATTCATTAAAAAAGTATTTGCTAGTCCAATTAGTCAATGGTTATTTGCGAGGCTGCATCCGAATGCCGGAATCGGCATGGCAAAATTCTGGTCAAAAACAAGCCGTGCCTCAACCGGAAAAACGGATGAGAAATTTTTAGGAGAAGAAAATGAGTGGCTGGCGATCTACGCAAAAGAAATATTACAAAAAGAACATTTCGATTATTTTATTTTTGGCCATAGGCACCTTCCTATTGATGTTAAACTCAATGAAAAATCGCGCTACGTTAACCTCGGTGATTGGATAAACTATTTTACCTATGCTGTGTTTGATGGGAAGGAATTGCTGTTGAAAGAATACCACAAGCAGTAGCTATAATGGAACGCGGATAAGCACAGATGATTATGATTTATTAAGATCAATGAAATCTTAACAAATCATAACTATCATAATAATCAGTGTTCCGTTTTTTTGAATTAAAACAACCGTGCAATAAGATCCGTCACCCGATTGGAGTACCCTGCTTCATTATCATACCATCCCATCACTTTTATCATATTGCCTACAACAGAAGTAAACTCAGCATCGAATACACAAGAGTAAGGACTGCCAACAATATCAATAGATACAATAGGATCTTCAGTGTACTCCATTATTCCTTTCAAAGAAGTTTCCGCAGCTTTTTTGAAAGCAGCATTTACTTCTTCAACCGTTACAGGTTTAGCAAGAACACAAGTAATATCTGTTAATGAACCATCAGGCACTGGAACACGAACACCGCATCCGCCCAATTTTCCTTCAAGCTCAGGAAATATTTTTGTGATGGCTTTCGCAGCCCCTGTTGATGTGGGCACAATGGAAACCGCTGCTGCACGCGCCCTTCTAAGATCCTTATGTGGTGCATCATGCAAACGCTGATCACCGGTATAACTGTGCACCGTAGTAATGTATCCATCTTCAACGATCCAGTTTTCATGCAGTACTTTTATCATTGGCGCTGCGCAATTAGTAGTGCAGGATGCATTTGAAATAATAATATCGTCTTTTGAAAGGATAGAATCGTTTACGCCAAGCACAATTGTCTTAATATCGTTACTCTCCGGCGGAGCAGAAAGCAACACCTTTTTTGCACCTGCATTTATATGTTTCATCGCACCTTCTCTATCCAAAAAGTGACCGGTTGATTCAAGCACCACATCAATTTCTAATTTAGTCCAAGGTAAATTTGCCGGATCCTTTTCTCTTAATATTTTAATCTCTTTGCCATCAACAATAATACTATTCTCGGTATACGTAACACTTTTTCCAAATCGCCCGTGAACAGAATCGTATTTTAAAAGATGTGCAAGCGTTTTACTATCCGTAAGATCGTTTATCGCAACAACTTCCATATTATCACGAAGCAAAATATGTCGGAAAGAAATACGACCAATCCTTCCAAAACCATTGATCGCAATTTTTATTTTTTTCATTTGAGTGTATAGATCAGTACAAAGCTAATTAATAAGCACTATAAAATTAGGGCAAGCAAAACGGTAACAGAAAACTGAAAAGAGAAATAAAATATTTTTAGAACAGGTGTTTCTCTGCATGATAAGAAGATCTAACCAATGGTCCACTCTCTACATATCTGAAACCTTTTTTAAGGGCAGCTTCTTTATAAATTGCAAACTTATCAGGATGAATAAACTCCACCACCGGCAAATGCTGCTTTGTAGGTTGCAAGTATTGTCCCAATGTTAAAATATCGCAGCCAACTTTTCTAAGATCATCCATTGTTTCGTACACCTCATCATCTGTTTCTCCAAGCCCAAGCATTACACCCGATTTTGTTTTGAGCCCGGATTCCTTCAATAATTTCAACGCTTCCAGGCTCCTGTCGTATTTTGCCTGCACACGAACTTTTTTAGTAAGTCTGCGAACTGTCTCTAAATTATGAGAAACTATTTCGGGTTTTACATCAATCAAACGTTGTAAATTTTCCCATTTTCCCTGGAAATCGGGTATCAAAGTTTCCAAAGTAGTTGTTGGACTTTTTCTTCTTATTGCGAGAATTGTTTCTGCCCATATAGTTGATCCACCATCCTTCAGATCGTCTCTGTCAACAGAAGTTAACACACAATGTTTTACTTTCATCAACACAATTGAATCAGCTACTCTTTCCGGCTCTTGCAGATCAGCCGGCTTTGGTCTTCCCGTTGCAACTGCACAGAAGCCGCATGAGCGTGTACAAATATTTCCAAGGATCATAAACGTAGCTGTGCCTGCACCCCAGCATTCGCCCATGTTAGGACAATTACCACTTTCGCAAATGGTGTGCAGCTTATGAGTGTCAACAGTTTTTCTTACGTGTAAATATTCCTTGCCCGTAGGAAGTTTCACCCTTAACCAATTTGGTTTTTTATTGAAGGGTTCTTTAAGAGTAGCAGATGGGTTGTTCTCAGCCATAAAGATTTAAAACCACTTTTTACCGTACACAAGGCTTACATAAAAGGTAAGCAACACCTGTTGATTTTTTGTAAGCGCCATCAAAGGAATAACAGTAGGATAAGCATCCACAACAATACCTGTCTCAATTGCCTTTACATCGTTATGGTAATCCGCATACTCAAAACTCAACGCCAGCTTAAAATAACCACCGGGATAAATTTTTGTTTCATCGAAGCCTTTAAGGTATGGTGCCCTGCCATAAATATTATCCGGGAAATGTTTCGTGGGATCATACCTTTCTTCTTTCACTACAAACTCACCGGGAAAAGAAGTTTCATGCAATATTTCGAGATAAATTGGTTTAGCGAAACCTAAAGACGCTCCAAGGAATGTTCCCATTCTTATCTCTACACTTTTTCTTTCTGCTCTTCTGAATATAACTTTTTGATACCCAACACCCGGACGAATAATTTGAAAATTATTGAGTTTACCATAATAAAACCCTTTTGAATTTTCGAAATACTGATTGGATATTTTTGCTTCTTTAGGATGACGCATGTTTAATACCTCAATTTCAAACACACCCTTCTTTGTTGCTGTTACATGTTTTATCCTTCTGTAATTAAATCCAAAGCCATTGGAATGGCCCATGATGCAAATATTACTTTCATTACGGTACAAAACATCAAGGTCGCCGCCGCTTGCCAATACAGTATTAGCATCCTGCGCAATACCCTCAAAGGAAAACGAGGCGAGAAAAATTAGGATCGATATACTTTTAAAAACTCTCAAGATTATGATTTCACTATAACAAATATACCAAAAAAGAGTCCAATTAATACTATTCTCCCATGGAATTAGCACATAAAACATGCCACAACTGAGCAAATAAATCACTGTTTAATTTTGTGGAAGTTCCTTATGAAATGTGGTTTTAACTTAAAATACTAAAACCATTTTTTACCATAAACGAGGCTTATGTAGAAATTCAGCATCAATTGCTGTTCTTTATTGTATGCCATCAAGGGCACACCTTTTGGAAACGCATCAACTGTAACGCCGGCTTCTATCGCTTTTACATCGTCGTGATAATCGGCATATTCGAAGCTAAGCGCGAGTTTTGCGTAGGCTCCTGGATATAATTTTGTTTCGTTTATCCCCTTTAAAAAAGGCGCCGGACCATAAATTTTATACTGAGAATGTTTTTCCGGATCATACTTTTCTTCTTTGATAACATATCCTGAAACAGGAGCTTCGTATAATATTTCCAGGTAAACCGGCTTTGCCAAACCCAATGATGCACCTAAGAAAGTTCCGAGGCGAACCTCCACACTTTTCCTTTCAGCTCTTCTGAATAAAACTTTTTGATAACCAATACCCGGACGAATGATCTCAAAACTATTTAGCTTGCCATACGAATAGGACTTTCCTCCTTCGAATTGGTTGGGCATTTTTTTCTCTTTGGAATGATGCATATTTGATATGTCAACCTCCACAATTCTTTTTTTTGCAGCTGTTACATGCCATATTCTCCTGTAGTTAAGCCCAACA
>Ga0163149_10002489_pt1 | contig 21957 bp, 19 predicted proteins | sample OliLakLV19MP5G1_FD_148604 | JGI IMG/M metagenome (GOLD analysis project Ga0163149, IMG submission 148604) | Freshwater microbial mat bacterial communities from Lake Vanda, McMurdo Dry Valleys, Antarctica - Oligotrophic Lake LV.19.MP5.G1 | ecosystem: Environmental > Aquatic > Freshwater > Lake >...
TAACCATTTGTATTTTTAACCCGCATCAAGCTCTTACTCTTATTGCCTGCTTCGCAGGGAAGTCACCTGAAACATGAAGGTGGGTCAACATGCAAGAATGATGGGTCAACATGGCAAGAATTTACACTCCGCTTAATGGCTCTGCCTCTAAGTGTTACCGCACGTTCTGGCGCACCTACAAACGATTTTACCGGCTTGCACCTATTCAACCAGTACAGGTTCTCCAGTTCCGCCTTTGCGCCTGTCTGTAAGTCCCGGCGGCTTTATCCCGGATGCAGTTAACACTTCTGGCAACCTGTAACGAATGTTAATTCTTTGAAACAATCATGTGCATCGTTTCTTTTTGCATCGGTAACAATTATCGAGACATCACAGCCGCTTCACTATGCGTTCGGCTCTTACAGACGCACCTGTTGTACAGCCTGCACTGAGCAACGCGAATGTGTTCACCACCCTGCTCCTTAGAGCAACGCAGCATACAATCGGTTTGATGGTGAAGGTTGCTCCACTTCTCCCATCGAGAGGCCAACTCTCATCGCAAAGGCAGCTTCACTGGACACACACATTGGGTTTGGCAATATTGGGGCATGACTTTGTTATCTTCATCTTTAACAACATGGCAGCAGTTGTTTAGGCAGGACAAACATCGGTGGGCTTTTGTAGGTTATCTTGTACATTTGTTTTTAATCGGCAGTGGTTCCGGGCAGACGTTTTTCAAATCCCCCAACATCGCCAAGCCCGAACGTTAGCTGCTATACTATTACGACATGCATCCATTCTTCATTTGTAATCAAGACGAAGTTCAACTCAAACTTGAGACCCTAAACAAAACAGGAGTATCTGATGACGGTTGGACACATTTTTATCAAAACAAAAACGCAAATGAAAAATGGCTTCTGACAAAGTATAATTCAGAATATCATGGAGGTGGTGTGACAGTATTAAAACGTCTTCCAGAGCCGACAATTCAAGAGCTTATTAACCTTGTACTTACTTCGGTTGACACAAGTGACATAATTGGCGCATCACTTGAGCTTTCAGAAAGAGAGAGGTACAAAAAAGAAGATTTTAGAGACCATTTGATTAATCGACTATTGCAGGTTGACACTTCTAACTTGACCGACTTTGAAAAGGAAAGACTAAGAATCATTATTTATGAAAGTGATTTGTATGATGCAACAAATCGTAGAAATATAGTTGGGAAACATTTTACAGAAATACAAAAAGACGCAGATTATTATCAAACAATTTCACAAAAAGCAAAAAAAATACTTGGTGACATTGAGAAGTACAGCAGCTAACATTAAGAACAATAGCCGAAGTCCCCCACAAAAGACCCCCCCATTAAAAAACTATTAATGGGGGGGGGGCGGTTATTGTTTGTTGACCGACACCGGGCTATAAGTACATTTTTTGTATAGGAGGATAAGTAGCCCTTTTATTTGCACGAAGGGATTGCAAACTCTTTGCTGCAACTATGTTAAGTGCTTCAGTTCCGTGCTGAACGTTTTCCAAATGCCCCCACATCCAAGCCTTGACCGTTGGGCGAAATTACTTTTGGCACTTCAATTTTTAAGCACCTTGGATATTATACCAATTATTGGTACTTTTACAAAAAAAAATTCTATGGCTCGTAATACCTCTATTTTATTGGGTGAACATTTTGAGGACTTCATTTCTGCTAAAATCTCATCGGGTAAGTATAATTCCGCAAGTGAAGTTATCAGAACTGCCTTAAGGCTATTAGAAGCAGAAGAATTAAAAACGAAAATCATTTCTAAAGCGCTGCTCCAAGGTGAAAAAAGTGGATTTGATAAAAACTTTGACCCAAAAGTTCATTTAAAAAAACTTCACAGTAAGTTTTTATGAAACCGCTACCGTACGTAATTAGTAAAAAAGCAGTTGCTGACATAACGCAAATCTGGCTCTATACTGTAGAAAAATGGTCTGTTGATCAAGCGGACCGTTATTATAACCTACTATTTGACGAAATCAATTTTATCTGTAAGCATATAAATGCTGGCAAAGATATGGAGCATGTTCGAAAAGGTTATCGGGCATCAAAAGTTAAATCTCATCTCATCTTTTATCGCATCCAAAATAATACTGTAGAAATAATCAGAATACTTCATGAACAAATGGACATTGAAAATAGACTTACAGATTAAGCAACTTCGCCCAATAAGAGGTTTTCTGCTATGCTTGCTGAAGAATATGTACTCATCTTTTGTTCGCTATCAACTTCAGTTCGGGCACAAAAAAGATCAGCATTTCAGCTGATCTTTTTTTGTGAAATATCTCCATCGAAAATCTTACGCTGTTTTTAATATCCCGATATCATTTCCCTTCCAGTCCGGAAAGAGTTTTGCTTTATCCTTAATCTTTAAATGCCCGGAAGCTACTTCGGTAAAGATGGACCGGAAATCGGTAGTAACCGGTAAGTCCCTCCTGTCTTCTAAATTCTCCATACTCAATTCAGGAACGGTACCATGCACTTTGCCCCCATTCACATCATTCCCTATTATAAACATACAGGAACCACGGCCATGATCAGTACCATTCGATCCGTTCTGCTTGACCGTTCTGCCAAACTCTGTCATCGTCATCACTTCCACATCGTCTTGCATACTGCCTATATCGGTCCAGAAAGCAGCAATAGCGCCACTCAGGTCTGCCACATTGCGGGAAAAAGTTCCTGTCTCAGCTCCCTGGTTATAATGGGTATCCCAACCACCGGATTCGGTAAAGGCAATCTCCATTCCGACATCCATTTTTATTAATTGGGCAATTTGCTTCAACGAATTACCCAACGGAGAAACAGGATAAACAGCTCCATGCTCCGGTTTATAATTTTTGATCGCCGCTGATTTTAGCATCTTCATCGCTTCAAAACTTTCTTTCCCTGTTTTGTTTAGCAAGGAAGAAGAAGTATTATCATATAATTCTTCAAAACTTTTAGCGGCCGTATTCGTGGCCATTGGATTTCCTTTCATCTGGATGGCAAAATCATCGAGATTACTGATTGCGATGGCGGCTTCGTCACCATAAAACGATCTTGGCAGTGAGCTGGTAAGACTGACCGCCTGAAAAGGTGTTGCCCCATCATGCCCCAGCAATCCAACAGCCCGGTTCAACCAGCCGCTTTCGGTTCCTTTTTTGAAAGGTGTGCCGGATTCCATATAATCCTGCGCATCAAAATGTGAACGGGTTGTATTAGGAGAACCAACGCCATGAACAATGGCCAGTCTTTTTTCCCGGAATAAATTTTCAAACGCATTCATCGAAGGATGCAGGCCGAATCTTCCATCCAGATCGATCAACGGTTTATTGGCTGTCTTAGCAGCACTTAAAAATAAATTCGGTCTTGCTTTCTGCAGGTAAGTATCGGTGAAGGGAGTCACCGCCATCAACCCATCCATAGCGCCACGCTGAAAAATACAAACCAGTATTTTATTCTTTTTATACGGCGACCAGAGTTTATGGCTTTGTGCAGCACGGGCTACAAAGGTTGGTACTCCTCCGATACCTGCGGTGATCAATGCCAATGCTCCGGATTTCAAAAATATTCTGCGGGATGCCATGGTAATTATTTTAATAGGTTAGCTTATTTTATTTACGCTGAAATTCAGGTGAGCCCAAAATAATTCCTACTACCTGCGCCAGCATTGTATTATTACCGGCGGCCATCTGCATTTGCCCTGGTTTATCTTTTTTCGGGTTGGCTTCTTTTAATAATTTACCTTCTGGTTTCTTTTTAGACTTCGCTTCATTCATCATCATTCCTTCCTCCATTGTTTCTTCATTATCCTTCATCGCAGCTTTGGCCCCATCTGTTTTACCGGCGGCCTCATCAACTTTTTTAATTAGTTCAGGATCATTCAGCATTGGCGTCAGGCGTTTGATAGTTTGTTCGATATCCCGTTCAGGCATTAATAATTTACCATAGGTCTTCAATGCATCTTCTGCACTTTCCGGTTCATGATTTTGGTTAATCGCCAGCAGATCTATTTTGATACCAGGAATTCGTCCGGAAGCAAGTGCCAAACCAAAATTCATCCGGTTCAATAAAGAGCCGGTGTTGATCCAGTATTGCCCCCGATCCGGAAAACCAGTAGGCGCCTGATAAGAATATACTTTTTGTCCCATCCTGGTCATCCAGGTAAATAACTGGTAAGGAGCTTCCACTTTTGCATTTAAACTGCGAACAGAACTGATCGCTAATTCAAAAGGAGATTTTGTTTTTTCACGCAAGGTATTCTTCACCCAGAATTCAGGGGAAGAGACCATCGTGATCAGCACTTCTTTGATGCTACCTTCTTTTTCCAAAAATGTTTTGGCCATTTTATCAATCAGGCTTTGTGAGGGGTTATCACTTACAAAACGGGTAGCCAGTTTGCGGGAGATAAATTTCGCTGTAGAAGGATGTGTAGCCAGCAAATGAATGAGTTTAACACCTTCATCATAACCAGCACCTGCCGGGAAATTGACACCCAATACTTTTTTCTCACTTTTATCATGTTTATTGGCAGCAAATAAAAAATCATCTTCTACTACAAAACCAAGTTGGTTCATTCGTTGCTGGCTGGGCCTGTTTTTAACTTTTATATTATATTCTACTTCCGGGTTCAGTGTCCAACCGGTCAGTATACGTGCTGCCTGTGTTACGTCCGTTTGTGTATAGCCACCATCCACACCCAGGGTATGGAGCTCCATGATCTCGCGGGCATAATTTTCATTAAGTCCCTGCATCTTTGGCTTTTTTACTTTGCCATTCGCATTTAATTTTTGCATAGCCGTATCCATCATCTCGTCTCTTCTGGCGGCTATTTTCTTTTGCAGCGGACTGGCATCTTCTTCGTTCACCGTACTTTTAAAATTATCAAGATAGGTAAGCATCGCCGGTGACTTGGCTGTTGCCAGTAGAAGGGTCTCAAATTTGCCAAATACGTTGGGCCGGATCACATCTCTTTCATAAGATGTTACAAACTGCCCTACTTCACCTTTTGCAATAGTGACATTAAAATGATTGAACCAAAAATCAGTCAGTACTTCTTTTAACTGGTTCTCTGAATAAGTGGCCCGGAGAATTTTTTGGTTGATCAGCTGACGAAACAATTCTGCCTGTGGCTTCAGGCCATTGGCATCCATATATTTTTTTATCTCCTGCCTATAATCTTTTTTATCAGCCGCTTTGGCAGAATCTTTATCAATCACCCCGTCCTTAATGGCTTTGCGTAATAGTTGTCCGCCTTTAGGATAGGTCTCTACGATCTGTGCATTGGTCATGGCCAATGATTCATATCCCAATAAAAAATTATTTAATGAATCGTCCCTGAAGCTGGCTTCTAATTGCGCTTTGAACCAGTCCTCTACTCCTTTTTTTGCCACCACATCGACCTGGCCGGGTTTTGCACCAAAACTAAAGCGGCTCATGATGTGGGCGGCCGCTTCTCTGTCTGTCAGGCCAGCTTGTTTATAAGGAAAACTAAAACTGGAAGACGACCCCTCCGATTGCTTAAAAGAAGACAATAATAAGCCAGCGGAAAGCGGCAATATCAGCAGGGAGAGGAGACTGAATTTCTTTTTCATGAGCCAGTATTTAATAAAATGCAGGGAAAGGGGCTAAAAACCTATTATAAAGGTACTTATAGACGGGAATTAAATCCATAAGTTTAAAATGTGTATAAACGGAAACTTTTAAAATTCAGTAGATTTGAATCCAAACGAAGAAGTAATGGCAACAGAAATAAAATGTCCGAATTGTGGTCACCAGTTTGAGCCCAATGAATCTATCCGGGAGGAAATAGAAAAAGAGCTGCGTTCGAAGGCGGCTGACTGGCAAAAAAAGAAAAACGAAGAATTTCAGTTAAAACTGGAGGACGAAAAAAAGAAAATACAATTGTCGCTGGAAGAAAATATCCGTAAAAATATTAGCGGGGATTTTGAAAATAAACTCCGTTTGCTGGAGCAAAATAATAAGGAGAATGAAGAGAAGTTAAAAGCTGCCCGGCAAAAAGAAGCTGACTTTCTCCGCAAAGAACAGGAGCTAAAAAATAAAGAAGCCGAGATTGATTTAACTGTTCAAAAACAGTTGCAGAAAGACAGGGAGAAATTGACTGACGATATTCGAAAAATTGAAGAACAGAAAGTAGCGGCCCGTGACACAGAATACCAGTTGCGGTTAAAAGAGCTGGAAAAACAATTGGATGATCAGAAAAAACTGGCAGATGAAATGCGTCGCAAATCTGAACAAGGTTCTATGCAATTGCAGGGAGAAGTGCAGGAACTGGCTTTGGAAGAATTATTAACCGCCGCATTTCCCTTTGATGTGATCAGCGAAGTGGGCAAAGGAGTTCGTGGTGCCGATTGTATACAAACAGTACGCAATAATTTCGGTCAGGAATGTGGTAAGATCATTTTTGAAAGTAAGCGCACCAATAGCTTTGGCACTGACTGGATCGAAAAACTAAAAGCTGATCTGCGTAGCCAGGGAGCAGACGTGGCAGTGATCGTAACCCAGGCTTTTCCTAAAGAGATGGATCGCTTTGGCGAAAAAGAAGGTGTATGGGTCTGCAGTTTTGCCGAAGTAAAACCAATTGTTCAGATGCTTCGGGACGGTATCATAAAAATGTCTACCGCCTTAAAAAGCCAGGAGAACCGGGGTGATAAAATGCACCTTCTCTATGATTACCTGACGAGCAGGGAGTTCGCCGGGCAATGGCAGGCCATCCGGGAAGGATTTATGAGTATGAAACTCTCTATCCAGAAAGAAAGGGATGCCATGGAAAAATTGTGGAAGGCCCGGGAAAAACAACTGGAAAAAGTAGTGTTAAGTGCTGCGCATGTAAGAGGTTCTATTGAAGGAATTTCAGGAATGGATGTGGACCTGAACCTGCTTGAAAACAATACGGGTGAAGGCGAAGAATCATGATATTACCCAGGCCAGTACGAGCCCATCGAAATGCCGGTAATGAATAAGTAATGCTGTATCATTTTTAGCAAACAGGCAATCAATTGTTTCTGTTCCTTCATGTTGTTGCTGCAACTGAATTTCCCTTCGGAAATCAACCCCCCCGTTTCCATACCATTTGAACACGGCTTCTTTGGCCGACCAGAGCAGAGTGGGTTCATTGTAGTTCATCAAAGCTGAATTACCAACCCCGCCGGGAACAAGATTAAATAGGCTATGTTCTTTTGCACTGAGGTATTTATACATGATCCGGCCGATCTTTTCGACAGGTATCTCGATATCGACCCCTACCCTTTTATTACGGCTGACGATGGCTGCCGCATAATCACCACAATGAGAAATAGAAAAATGATACTGCTCATCAGGTAAAAAAGGTTTGCGGGTATCGGCGATCTCGATCAGCTGATAAGGGAAGTCGGGGAAAAGGAATTGCAATAAAAAGCGGCCTGCCAGGTGTTGCAGCCGCTTATGCGGATGTGTTACTTCCCGGTGCAGGGGCACATTGCCTTTGAAGAATTCTTCGGTCTCTTCAATTTTCCAGATACCCAGCCGGGTGTTTTCGTTGATTTGATGTTGAAAAAAAATCGGCATTAGTTAGTCTTTCCTGTTTACTTTGCCCCCATAATAAACCGAAGATAGAAAATGATACTCTCAGACACACGGATATTAGAAGAAATAGGAAAAGGTACGATCAAAGTTGTTCCCTACGACCGGGAGTGTTTGGGCAGCAATTCTTATGATGTACACCTCGGCAAAACCCTGGCAACTTATAAGGAACATATGATCGATGCCAAAAAGCATAACCAGATCGACTATTTTGAGATACCGGATGAAGGCATCGTATTATACCCGCATATTTTCTATCTCGGTGTTACGGCCGAATACACAGAGACCCATGCCCATGTTCCTTTTTTGGAAGGCAAATCCTCTACCGGTCGGCTGGGTATCGATATTCACGCTACGGCGGGCAAAGGAGATGTAGGTTTTTGCGGCAACTGGACCCTCGAAATTTCTGTCAAGCAACCCGTGAAAGTGTATAAAGGCATGCCGATCGGTCAGCTGATCTATTTTCCCGTAGATGGAGAGATCGAAGTATCCTATGATAAAAAGAAAAATTCAAAGTACAGTAACCAGCCGGATAGACCTGTGGAGAGCATGATGTGGAAGAATAATTTTTAAACCCCTTAATTCTAAAAGGAAGTAAGCTAAATAGGCAATCCCTGCAGCTACAATACCAATCAGGAGTTTAATTTCCAGATCGTATAATTCAGGATCGTAGCAAAGCTTACCCAACTAATATAAGGCACCAATAACCAGGCGGCTGTTTTGCTGATATTCCCAAAGGCAAAAATGGTGAGCAGTATAGCAACCCACATCACCACTATTTCCACAAAAGCCCAACCAGGTTGCTCCTGGTTAAAGAAGATAAAGGACCAGCAAAAGTTCAATACTAACTGTACGGCAAATAACAAAATGGCTGTTTTCTTTTGTACTTCACTGGCATCTGATTTCCAAACTAGGAACAAAGCAATTCCCATCAGTATATACAAGGTTGTCCATACCGGACCAAAGATCCAGGACGGTGGATTCCAGGAGGGTTTATTAATTGTTTGAAACCAGCTTCCCACACCGGTAGTAGTAAAAAACCCTGCTGTAGCTCCGATGGCCACCGGTATAATAATGGAAATGATCAGCTTTGACGTGTTATTCATGTCTATCAAAGATAACAACGGTTTTGCTTACAACGCTCCAGTTCCAAATTTCTTATAGTAGGCGATCAGCCAGGCCACTACTTCATTATAACTCCTTTTACCGGCTGGCTGGTTATTAGCTTTCAGGAAATGCCCATATCCCCACATCACAATAGGCTCTACCGGGTTTTTAAACCGCCGGTAAAAATCCCTGAACTCCTTTTGATCGTTGAGCACCTGCGGATGAGCCGTCCGTTGATAGGATTTTGCCAGCGCCGTATCCCTGCGGGCCAGTTCTCCCAGCGCATAGTTATACATATCATAGTAAACAGAATATCGAAAGGCATTTGAATTAAAAGAACGGCAGGCCAGGTATCCTACAAAATTGGCTTCATTCTCTTTTGCATAACCCAACTGGTGAGCCATTTCATGAGTGGTTACAAAGGGCTCAAGGAAACGGGGCACCGTTGTATTTACCTGCCCTTCCCCGGAAAAGGGATTGTAATACCCCTGGAAGCCCAAAAAATTTCCCAGGTAAGAAAAGAAAGAGGGTTTGATGGACTTTGGGTGATACGTCAAAAAAGAATAGGTCTTTGCTACTTCTTTGAAGGCATCCACCGCACTGCTGAACAGCCTGCTTTTTTTATTGAAGGAATCCCGCTGCGCTTGTGTAACGAAGGTTGCATAATAATTGGCCCTGCTTTGAATAGTATTCGTTAATGTATCCAGGTCCGCCACAGAGTAAGGCTTAACGTCTAATTGTAATTGATAAGCGATGCCGCGGCGATTATAGTTCAAACCCCAAAGCAGGTTGAAAAAAACATACAGAAACAGGAATATAAAAATGCCTTGTTGCATTGCCGCGACGAAATATTTTCTGGTCAGTTGCTTTTTAAACAACAACCTGAAAAACTTGAAGACCTTATAAAAAATCACGATCGTAAGAAAACCATAGAATAGATCCCCAACGCTGAAAGACACCCATCCAAACAGGAAACGCTGTACCCTGGCGATCACCGGATAGATGCCCTGGCTATAGTTTCGCTCTACCCAACCGGGATACCAGGATGCCCATTTAATGAGAATGGTGAGAACGATCAGCAATACCCAGCTCCAGCTTTTCATGAGGCGGGCAAATAACCGGGACAGGAATTTTTGCAAGTGATTAGTAATTAGGGATTAAGGAATTAGGCTAAAATAGCAAGATTTCGGTAAAAAAGCCCAAATTACTGATTCCAAATTGGCTAAAACCCCCTACCTTTGCACACTCTTTAAAAAGTTGATAAATGAGCCGCCGCCGGGAGTTTGAGATCGCTTTTGCGGGGTTAAAACCCGGGGTTCATGAATTTAACTATTCGGTTGACGACAAGTTCTTTGAGGCATTCCAACAGCAGGACTTCCGCCACTGCAAAGCGAATATAAAGCTGAGACTCGATAAAAAGAGCAGTTTTATGTTACTAAAGTTTGAAATCGGTGGTGCTTTGGAAGTAAGCTGTGACCGTTGCAACAGCAACCTGCCATTAGAATTGTGGGATGAGTTCAACATCACCGTTAAAATGGTGGAAGAACCTGACCTGATGAATGAGCAGGAAGAAGATCCTGATATGTACTATATCGCACAGGGCGACAGCCATGTGGATGTTGCCAATTGGATCTATGAATTCATCGTGCTGACCATTCCGATGCAGAAAGCCTGCAATTTTGAAAAGATGGATGGGCCACATTGCAACACCTCAGCCCTGGATGTGCTGAAAAAAATGGAAGCTAAAAAGCCTGAAGTAAAAGAGAACCCGATCTGGAAAGGATTGGAAAAGTTTAAAGACCTGGATAGTTAAATGATACCAGTGAAGAAATAAAAGTGCGGATACAATTGATATTTATAAACATATTTTTTGAATTTTAATAGTTAGGTTATGCCAAATCCCAAACGCAGACACAGTCAGCAAAGAAGTGCAAAACGCAGAACACACTATAAAGCTACTGCTGCTACTTTATCAACCGACAGCACTACCGGCGAACTGCATGTTCGTCATCGTGCCCATGTAAGTGAAGGAAAACTTTACTACAAAGGAAAAGTGGTAGCTGAAAAAGCACCCCTGAGAGCCCAGTAATAAGGCACTCTTCCAGCAATTTTTTATCCCGATATCTGTCGGCCCTGGTTGGGCCGATGGTAGTTATCGGGATTGTTGTTTTTTCAAACTTCAGTATCGAATGCATATTTTATTCTGCACATGAATATTGGTATAGATATGATGGGTGGCGATTTTGCCCCGCTGGAAGCAGTGAAGGGGGTGCAACTCTACCTGTCTGGTCATAATATTCCCGCCCAATTGGTATTGATCGGTGATAAAGGTACGATCGAACAACTCCTGGCAGAACACAAGGTACCCCCTGCTAATATTAAGGTTGTTCATGCGGAGCAGGTGATCGATATGCACGAGCACCCTACTAAAGCGCTGAAAGAAAAGCAAAAATCATCAATCGCTATTGGGTTTAATTTGCTCGCTTCTGGTAAAATGGATGCTTTTATCAGTGCTGGTAATACCGGGGCCATGCTGGTAGGCGCCCTCTTCAGTATAAAAGCCCTGGAAGGTGTGATCCGGCCAACGATCTCCAGTATTGTCCCTAAAGCAGAAGGCGGGACCGGTCTTTTACTGGATGTAGGATTGAATGCAGATTGCAAACCAGAGCAACTGAACCAATTTGCCATTATGGGTTCCGTTTATGCAAAGCTCATTCTGGGTATAGATAATCCTAAAGTCGGATTGATTAATGTAGGAGAAGAAGAAGGAAAGGGCAATCTGCTGGCACAGTCTACTTACCCTCTGCTCAAAGAAAATAAACATATCAACTTTATCGGCAATATCGAAGGCAGGGATGTCTTACTGGATAAGGCCGATGTAATGGTCTGCGAAGGTTTTACCGGTAATATTATTCTTAAATTGGCCGAATCTTTATACGGGATCAGTCATAAAAAAAATGTGAAGGAAGCTTATTTTGAACGTTTCAATTTTGAAAACTATGGCGGCACACCGGTGCTCGGAGTAGCCAAACCCGTCATCATTGGCCATGGAATCTCCGGTGCCAAAGCGTTTATGAATATGATCCACCTGGCGCAGATGATGATCGAAAAAGATGTGATGCAGAAAATGAAGGAAGTCCTTTCCTGATAAACACATTTTTTTTAAAAAATACCATTAAAAGGGTATCCCGGAGTTCAGCCGCTGAAGTATCTTTAGAGCAAACACCACCGCTTGAACTTACTCACCACCATCAGTATCATTGTGTTAGTATCCGTTAACGCGGAAGCTCAAACAAGTGATCATAATATTTCAGTCAGCAAAGCCCTGTTCATCCCCACAGAAAAAACAATACTGTATAAAATAGGCGATAGAAGTATTCCCGTAAAAATTTTACAGTACGGCTCCGTAAATAATAATATTATCTGTCTGAACCTCCATGATAATGAGACCACTTCTGTCAAGGCAGCCAGGTCGGTATTGGAAGAAACTGGTGGCACCCTGATTAAATTAGAAAATAATAACCAACGGGTTATCCGGTTCAGGTTAAAAGGAATCAGCTATGGATTTGACCCCAACCGGATGTTTTCCCGTGTTGGTATTGAGCAAACTTTGCGGGACAACCGTAAAATAAGCCGGGATGCGATGGATGAGGTGGAAAAATTTGCAATTCGGGTTTTACAATTGATACCGGATAGCATTTCCTGCGTTATTGCATTGCATAATAATACGGAAGAAGCATATTCAGTCCGGAGCTATTTACCAGGTGGCAATCGGGATGACGATGCCAAAGCCGTGTATGCCGACAGCCTTCAGGATGTTGATGATATTGTCTTTACGACAGATAGCCTTTTATACCAGCGTATGGCTGATAGTGGTTATAACAGTATCTGGCAGAATAATGAAAAAGCAAAAAAAGATGGCTCATTGAGTATCTATTTTGGCGAACGAAACAGGCCGTATGTAAACATAGAAACCCAGCATGGCCGGGTAACACAATACATTGAAATGCTCCAAAAATTACTAATGATCCTTGCAGAGCAAAGCAAGGAAATGCCCCAAACAGCTGATAATTTACAATAAGGGCTATAAATCATTAAAAACCTGTTGATAATTAATAGAAAAAGTTTTGGCATAAAGGAGCCGAGCCTGTATTTTTGCAATCCCAAAAACAGGGATGATTCCGTAGCTCAGTTGGTAGAGCAATACACTTTTAATGTATGGGCCCTGGGTTCGAGTCCCAGCGGGATCACCACTCTTAATTGAGAAAATAACAAAAGCCTTTAAACAAATTCGTTTAGAGGCTTTTTTGTTTTCGCACCTCCATAATTTCACAAACAATTACAAATTAACAGGTAACTGGTATCACTTCACTAGAGCATCCCGATTTTTATCGGGAGGGTCCTGGGTTCGGGTCCCAGCGGGATCACAAAGATCTTGGAACAAACCAAGGTCTTTTTTTATGCCAAACATGTACATTCTCTATTCGGAAAAATTGGGCATATACTATGTAGGAGCCTGTATTGACATGCAAAGAAGATTGCAGGCGCATAATGCAGGTCATTCCAAATTCACAAGTACCGGAGTACCCTGGAAACTCGTTTATACTGAAGAGTTTTCATCGCTTGCCGAAGCTAAAAAAAGAGAAACTAAAATTAAACGAATGAAATCCCGAAAGTATATAGAGAATTTGATTGCCGGGCGGTAGAGCATCCCGATTTTTATCGGGAGGGCCCTGGGTTCGAGTCCCAGCGGGATCACATTTATACACTTAAACCATTGATAATCAGTGGTTTTTCTTTTTAAAAAATAGTAAAAGGGAATTGAAAGGGGAATTGAAAACGATTAGTTGAATAATTGTACTACATATAATTACAATGGATGTCTAAAATATTTAACGTGTCAGTGAATACAGCAATATACAAAGCATACAACAATTGCTGAGACATGCCGATTTGCTGCAAACTCTTGTGTACTTACACGTAGCACAGGTAAAAAGCAAACCTGCCCACAGTCCGCTGGATACTTTGTACGACCTTATAAAACTATAAGCCATGAGCAAGCCGCTCTACGAGCTGGCACAGGTGATAAGTCAATTCAAGGAATCGTTTTTACAAAAGCATCAACCCTTAAAGCAGCATTTGTCGGTATTAAGTGCGCTGGAGCAATGCCGCACGGGATCGCTTGGCAGACATGCAGATCAATGCAATACCTGCGGGTATGTGCGCATCAGTTACAACAGTTGCCGCAACCGTCATTGCCCTAAGTGCCAGAACACGAATAAAGAACGCTGGATCGCAGCCCGGCTGCAGCAGTTATTGCCGGTGCCATATTTTCATGTAGTATTCACCCTGCCACAGGAACTGAACATCTGGTGCATGCATTATCCCAAAGCGATGTATGATTTTTTGTTTTCGGCCAGTAAACAAACAATTGAATCCTTTGCAAAGGATGAAAAACACTTAGGGGAAATGCCCGGAATGATCAGTGTGCTGCACACCTGTCTGAAGGACAGCTTTGGAGGGGACAAAACCTTTCGCTGCACCCGCACGTCCACATGATCGTACCCGGCGGAGGTATAACTGCGGCCGGGTATTGGAAATCAGCAAAACGCGACAGCAAATACCTATTCCCGGTAAAAGCCTTGAGCATCGTATTTAAAAACAAGTTCACGGAAGCCTTCCTGGAATTGCTGCAAACACAAAACAAGAGCATGGATAAAATTTACGGCAATCCCTGTATAATAAATTATAGGTAGTATATGCAAAGCAACCGTTCTTGGGAGCAGCAGCAGTAATAGAATACCTGGGTCGTTATACACACAAAGTGGCTATCAGCAACCACCGCATAAAAACCATATCGGATGGAAAAGTAAGTTTTAGCTATAAAGATTATGCCGACGGCTGCAAACTAAAACTGATGACACTGGAGGCTGCTGAATTTTTACGCCGGTTCTGACTGCATATCCTGCCGGCAAGGTTTATGAAGATCCGGCACTATGGCTTTTTGTCCAATACCAAAAGAGCCATGCTGGAACTGCAGCAAAAAGAAATGGGCGTGGCCGCACCACTACCGGTAAGCCCAGACTGGAAAATCATTGCCAAAATAATTACATTTTGATCCAGACCAATGCCCCTATTGTAAAAAAGGCATCATGCAAACGATATTGGATTTTGAAGCCAATGCACCACCGGAGTGGGAACTGAGGAAAATAAAAATACAGCAAAATAAAATAACAACAACAACCTGATTTATTCTATGAAATGATCAGAGAGGTCAAGCTATTACCGCAAACGAAAAAATGGAATAAAAAGCAAAAATAAATTGTAAACAGTAGCTTCATCAAACACGCTAATACCATTTTCAATAAAAACTACCCTTAAAATCTAAACAATGGGCGCTAAAAAGATAAACAACTTTTCCTGAATCCACGAGTTCTGCCATACAACCAATTATCAAAACCCGATAACAAATAGCCCGGATACCAAAGGTTCATATAACATAGGAATAAATCGAAGCTGCGCACCGTTTCATTCAATCCTTATATGTTGTTGCAACCTTGCTTTCCCCAAGATATGATGTTTTCCAATATCTGCACATACTTTGTCCCATTTAACTTTTTAGTAACTCAACTATTTTACTGTATAATATTCTTTCGTCAATTGGTTTTGAAACATAATCAGTCATGCCTACAGCTTTGCATTTTTCTACATCCACTGTTGTTACATCAGCCGTTAAAGCAATAATTGGAATTTTCGAATTCATCGTGTTGCGAATATATTCTGTGGCTTCAAGCCCATTCATTTCAGGCATCTGCAAGTCCATCAAAATAATATCGTAAGTTTCTGTTTGTAGTTTCTCAATAGCAATTTTTCCATTGTCAGCAATATCATATTTGAATTTGAAGTCATCTAATATTAATCGCATTAATAATTGATTGAGTTTAACATCTTCAACTACTAATATTTTTATGTCTTTAATTTCTCTACCCAATTCTACTTCTTCATTTTCTTTTTTATTTTTTCCATTTGTTTTTTGGAAGATTAAAGTGAAACTAAAAGTGGAACCTTCCTCAACTTTACTTTTTACAGAAATAGTTCCTCCCAGTTTTTCTATTAATTGTTTACAGATGGCAAGGCCTAATCCTGTTCCTCCAAATATTCTTGAAGTGGAACTTGTTGCCTGCTGAAAGTTTTCAAAAATAGATTCTAATTTATCTTCCGGTATTCCTGTTCCTGTGTCGGTAATTGCAACCTCAATGGTTGCTTTCTCTTTATCTTCATTCAATAAACGAACAGCCACTGTTATTTTTCCTTTTGCTGTAAACTTTAAAGCATTACTCAAAAGGTTTAAAAGAATTTGGTGCAAACGCACTGCATCACCTATCAATATTTCTGGAATTTTGTTGTCGTATTCTTTAACTAACTCTAAATTCTTTTCCTGAATTTTGATATCAAACATCTTAAGCATATTTGACATGAAGAATTCCATTTTAAATGGTATTTGTTCAAATGTCATTTTACCTGCATCAACTTTTGCTAAATCAAGAATGTCATTTATGAGAACGAGGAGTGCATGTCCACTCCTTTTTATGATTTGTAAATATTCATTTTGGTTTTCCGACAAATCTGTTTTCAATAATACTTGTGTAAAGCCGATAATGGCAGTCATTGGCGTACGGATTTCATGGCTCATGTTTGCCAAAAACTGCTGTTTTGATTTAGCGGCATCTTCAGCTACCAGTTTAGCTCTTTCCGCATTATTTTTTTCTTCAACCAATTTCAAAGTCTCCTTGTTCTTCCTATACAGTTCCACAAACACAGCCACCTTTGCTTTTAATATTACCGGATGAAGGGGCTTGAGCATATAATCCACTGCGCCAGCCTCGAATCCTTTTAAGATATTATCGGGCTCGTTCATTTGTGCTGTTAAAAAAATGATCGGAATGTATTTTAATTTTTGGCTTTGCCGGATCATAGTGGCTGTATCAAAACCATCCATAATAGGCATAAGAGCGTCTATCAGGATGAGGGCAAAATCTGCCTCCTTCATAAGGATTTTTAATGCTTCTCTACCGGAAGTTGCTCTTACAAGTTCATAATTCGTCTTGTCAAGAATCACTTCCAGCGCAAAGAGGTTCGGGAGGTGGTCATCAACTATTAATATTTTAGCAGGCGATTCAACTATCATATTTGAAAAAAATTAGTACAGTATGTTTCCCTGTTTAATATTCATTTTATTTATTTTATTTATTTTAGCCACACACGCATCAGCGATACGAGCTGCTCAATATTGACTGGTTTTGTGATGTAATCAGAAGCGCCGGACTCAATACATTTCTGCCTGTCGCCTTTCATCGCTTTGGCGGTAACGGAAATAATGGTTAAGTCCTTGTTCTCATTATCTGCACGTATCCGTTTCATGGTTTCATACCCGTCCATCTCCGGCATCATAATATCCATGAGAATAACATCAATGTCTTTGTTCTTTTCCAGAACATACAGGGCTTCCATGCCGCTTTCCGCAGTCATCAGATTTAATCCATAATGTTCCAATGCCGCGGTTAAGGCAAATAAATTACGCATATCATCATCTACGAGCAATATTTTTTTACCTCTCAAAATATCCTCGCGTGTGTGAACACGTTCAATGACATCTCTCATTTGCTCCGGCAGGTCTTTATGAACGCGGTGCAAAAATAAAGCAACCTGATCAGTGAGTTGATCGAGCGATCGAGCGTCTTTTAAAATAATGCAGTTGGCAAAACGGTTCAGCCGCTGTTGTTCTTTTTTGTTTAAGTCCTTTGCGGAATAAACAATGAGCGCTGTTTGAGGTTCGGACTTTTCAGCTTCTAATTCTTTAATAATATCCAGTCCTTCGGCATCGGGTAAAACGAGGTCGAGAATTATACAATCGAAGATTTTTTCACGGATGAATTGAATTGCCTCTTTGCCTGTTTCGGCAGTGGTAATTTCCACATCTTTGTATTCAACCGCTTTTACTATTCTGTCTAACTCCTGTCCGTTATCATCTATTATCAGCAGTTGTTTTATTTTTTTGTTGCTGAAATCATTGAGGTCGTTAAATAAATTTTTGATAGATTCTTCTTTTACAGGTTTTCTCAAATAATTTCTAGCTCCGCGTTTCAGCCCGTTGTTACGGTCATCTTCTCCTGAAATAATGTAAATAGGAATCTGCCTCAGCGATAGATCGGTCTTGAGGCGGTCGAGCACTTTCCAGCCGCTTGTATCCGGCATATTAATATCCATCGTAATCACATCGGGCTTAAATTCATTGATGAAATCAATCACATCATTTCCTTTTGAGGCAACAATCGCTTTAATTCCATTATCGTGTGCTTTGTCAACCATGATCTTGGCAAACCGCACATCATCTTCTACAATTAATAATACTTTATCGTCAGGTTTGATGTCTGTTCTGTCATCTCCCACTTCATCCACAAAGAACATTTCAATGTCCGATCGCTGTGAAATAGAGGCAGGCAGCAGTTGAGTATTTTGCACATCCACCTTTCCATCTGGTCCGGCAATCTGCCTCTTTGAAACAGCGGGAGAATAGTCAAGAGGAAGGAAAAGCGTGAACTTGCTGCCTAGATCTGTATCGCTTTCTAATTCGATTACACCGCCTAATAAATCAGAAAGTCCGCGGCTGATGGATAATCCCAAACCGGTGCCACCGTATTTTCTGCTGGTGGATCCCTCTGCCTGCTGGAATGCTTCGAATATTATATTTTGCTTCCCCTTAGAAATTCCGATACCTGTGTCAGAGATTTCAAACGCAATTACTGTTTCTGCCGACTCCAGATTTTCATTTTTTGTTTTCCAGTCTGCCTGTCCGGTAGCCAGGTTCTTATTTGCTTTGTATATTTTCAGCTTCACTTCGCCTTTCTCTGTAAACTTGAATGCATTGGACAACAGGTTTTTAAGTATTTGATTCAGGCGCTGCGAATCGGTATCAATATATTCAGGCAGATTTTCCTCCATTTCGACCGTAAATCTAAGATGTTTCGCTTCCGATATATGATTGAATGTTGTTTCAACAAGCTTGGAAATTTTAGAAAACGTGATTGGAGAGTAATTCACCGAAATATACCCTGATTCGATCTTGGAAAGATCCAGAATGTCATTTATGAGCTGTATAAGATCGTCTCCGCAGCCATTGATGGTTTTAGCAAACTCGATTTGTTTTGTGGTAAGGTTTCCATCGTGATTGGCAATAAGTTCGTTTGCTAATATCTGTAAACTGTTGAGCGGAGTTCTTAGCTCATGCGACATATTTGCTAAAAATTCTGATTTGTATTTCGAGGTAATCGTTAATTGATTTGCCTTTTCCTCGAGCGCTTTTCTCGCTTCTTCCACTTCGTTGTTCTTCATCTCCACCTCTTCTTTTTGATTGGCAAGCAGATGGGCTTTTTCTTCCAGCTGTTCGTTGGTGTTACTCAAAACTTCCTGCTGGCTCTTGAGCTCGCCAGCCAGCGACTGAGACTGTACAAGAAGTTCTTCTGTTCTTGAATTGGATGCGAGCGTATTTAATACGATACCTATACTTTCGGTCAAGCCATCCAGAAAATCCTGATGGGTTTGAGTGAAGGAATCAAAAGATGCCAGCTCGATGACGGCTTTTACCTCGCCTTCAAAAAGTACAGGGAGAACTATCACATTCAGCGGCTTTGCTTCACCCAGACCTGAACTTATCTTGATATAATCCTGCGGAACATCTGTGATCAGCAGGCGCGTCTTTTCCAATGCACATTGTCCTATCAATCCTTCGCCCATAGAAAATTCCGCGGGAACATTTTTTCTTTTTTTGAATGCATAAGACGCGATTAATATCAGCTTGGAATTCTGCAATATGTCTCCTTCATTCAAAAGATAAAACAAACCATGCTGGGCATTAACCACTAACGCCAGCTCAGAAAGTATCTTGGTAGTAACAGAATTTATTTCTTTCTGACCTTGAAGCATTTGAGTGAACTTGGCAATATTTGATTTAAGCCAATCCTGCTCCTGGTTACGAAGCGTAGTGTTTTTGAGATTGGTAATCATCTGGTTGATGGTGTCCTTTAATGCTTCCACTTCGCCTTTTGCTTCTACTCTGATCTTTTGTGTCAGATCTCCTTGTGTTACAGCAGAAGCAACTTCAGAAATTGCGCGCACTTGCGTAGTAAGATTTGCCGCAAGTTGATTTACGTTTTCGGTAAGATTTTTCCATGTACCCGATGCGCCCGGAACATTCGCCTGCCCTCCTAATTTTCCTTCGGCACCTACTTCACGAGCCACCGTTGTAACTTGATCGGAGAATGTTGCAAGCGTATCAATCATCTCATTGATCGTATCCGTTAATTGAGCTACTTCGCCTTTAGCATCAATAGATAATTTCGATTTCAGGTTTCCTTTCGCAACTGAGGTAACAATTTTAGCGATACCCCGCACCTGTCCTGTTAAGTTGGATGCCATTTGATTTACATTGTCTGTCAAATCCTTCCAAGTTCCACCTACTCCTTTTACCTGCGCTTGTCCTCCGAGTTTTCCTTCTGTACCAACCTCCCGCGCCACACGAGTTACTTCGGATGCGAATGAGTTGAGCTGATCCACCATCGTATTGATCGTATTTTTTAAATCGAAAATTTCTCCTTTAACGTCAACCGTAATAGTTTTAGATAAGTCACCGCTTGCCACCGCTTTTGTTACCTCTGCAATGTTACGTACCTGCCCGGTTAAGTTACTTGCCATTTGATTTACCGAATCCGTTAAATCTTTCCATGTTCCGGCAACACCTGGTACAAATGCTTGCCCGCCTAATTTTCCTTCTGTTCCTACTTCTTTTGCCACTCGTGTTACTTCAGATGCAAAGGCACGTAGCTGATCCACCATCGTATTAATAGTTTCTTTGAGCTGCAAAATTTCTCCCCGAACATCGGCAGTAATTTTTTTAGACATATCTCCGTTTGCTACGGCAATTGTTACCTCGGCAATGTTACGTACCTGAGTTGTTAGGTTACCGGCCATTTGATTTACCGAATCCGTTAAATCTTTCCATGTTCCGGCAACTCCGGGTACGTTAGCTTGCCCACCTAATTTTCCTTCCGTTCCTACTTCACGAGCAACACGCGTTACCTCTGAGGCGAAGGCACGAAGCTGATCCACCATGGTATTCAACGTTTCTTTTAATTGTAATATTTCTCCGCGTACATCCACCGTAATTTTACGCGACATATCTCCGTTTGCTACGGCAATCGCCACATCCGCGATATTCCGCACTTGCGCGGTAAGATTTCCCGCCATTTGATTTACGCTGTCTGTTAAATCTTTCCATGTTCCCGCTACGCCCGGTACATCGGCTTGCCCTCCGAGTTTTCCTTCTGTTCCCACCTCTTTCGCAACGCGTGTTACTTCCGATGCAAAACCTCGGAGCTGATCCACCATGGTGTTGATGGTATTTTTTAATTCTAAAATTTCTCCTTTTACATCCGCTGTAATCTGACGAGACAAATCGCCTTTTGCTACCGCTGTTGTTACTTCGGCAATATTACGCACCTGACCCGTTAAGTTAGATGCCATTTGATTTACTGAATCCGTTAGATCTTTCCATGTTCCGCCCACACCTTTTACTTCTGCCTGTCCTCCTAATTTTCCTTCCGTTCCCACCTCTTTCGCAACACGCGTTACTTCTGAAGCAAAAGAGTTAAGCTGCCCCACCATTGTATTAATTGTATTTTTTAATTCAAGAACTTCTCCTTTTACATCTGCCGTAATTTGACGTGACAAATCACCTCTCGCAACGGCAGTTGTTACTTCCGCGATGTTCCGAACTTGCCCGGTAAGGTTGCTCGCCATCTGATTTACCGAATCCGTGAGATCTTTCCATGTTCCGCCCACACCTTTTACTTTTGCCTGTCCTCCGAGTTTTCCTTCCGTACCCACTTCGAGCGCCACACGGGTTACTTCCGAAGAAAATGAGTTGAGCTGATCCACCATTGTGTTGATCGTTTTCTTCAACTCTAAAATTTCACCTTCTGCCATTGCCGTGATCTTTTTAGAAAGATCTCCGTTCGCAACGGCTGTGGTTACTTCGGCAATGTTACGTACTTGTCCGGTAAGGTTACTTGCCATTAGATTTACACTGTCGGTCAAATCTTTCCAGGTTCCGCCTACGCCTTTTACTTTTGCCTGTCCTCCGAGTTTGCCTTCTGAACCTACCTCTCGCGCCACGCGGGTTACTTCCGCACCAAAAGAGTTGAGCTGATCCACCATCG
>Ga0163149_10002490_pt1 | contig 21951 bp, 22 predicted proteins | sample OliLakLV19MP5G1_FD_148604 | JGI IMG/M metagenome (GOLD analysis project Ga0163149, IMG submission 148604) | Freshwater microbial mat bacterial communities from Lake Vanda, McMurdo Dry Valleys, Antarctica - Oligotrophic Lake LV.19.MP5.G1 | ecosystem: Environmental > Aquatic > Freshwater > Lake >...
TGCAAAAATACTCCTCGAGATAAAACAGACAAAAATATTTCCGCAAAAATTAAAATCTAAAAAAAAATACGGTTACATTTGTTAAAATCAATTAATAGAACCTCCCTAAAGAAAATCCTCTTATATATTCCGCCTCAGTTTTTTATAATCCGGTAATTAAGGAAGCAGATTATATATTTACAGTGAACGCAAAAAACAATGTTTCACTCTCAGCTTTTTCTGCCAAAGCCGATCTGTATAATACCTCAAGAATAATTGTAAAAAAGGAAATGGGACATTTTAAACCCGAAGCAATTTTAAATGGAAAAATATCTATTGATCATGAAACGGCAGCAGTGAAGGGAATTTCATTTGAGCAGTTGGTATTGATTACACAAAAACCATATATCACTAATGGAGTATTTGGTTTGGTTTCATCCGGAGATTCGAATTCAAATAGAGTAGGTAAATTCCCTATAAGTATTAATAATTTTTTTCTATTCGTAAATCCGGTTAATCCTGCAATTGGATTTGATGTGACCCTTAATTTTATGAACAAGGAGGATAAAGGTTTTTCCGCGGCTACCAGAGTGAGAGTGATAGCAAAAATAGACAACAGTTCGTCTGGCTTGGATATGGAGTTTGCAGGAATAGCTGTTGACAGCATATCACTTAAAGCACAGACAACTTTTTTTAAATTGAATGGAACAATATGTTTAAAAAACAATGATCCGGTTTATGGAAGTGGTTTTTATGGTGGAATTGTATTAGCCTTTGATAAATTTATTGAGTCGCCTGTTTCTGCGAATGTTTGTTTTGGTAAAAAAGATGATTATAAATATTGGTTCGTAAATGTTGCTGTACCCACTAAAATACCGGTTGGTTCAGGACTCTCTATTTACAGGCTACTTGGAGGCTTGCGTTATCATATGAGACAATACAAGGAAGATCAATTGCCATCGATACTTTATTCTTCTACCGCTTCAGGATTTAATTATTATCCGGATAATACAGCAGGCGTTTCTTTTTTAGCCGGTGTAACACTTGCGCCTTCAGCCAATGATAAAACATTAAATGGAGATGTTGCATTCGAGATTTCATTTAATTCAAATGGGGGTCTTAGTAATGTTAAATTGGCGGGCGCTGTATATTCTATGATCAGTATTAAAGATCGTTTAACAAAACCTGTGACCAGTATACCGGTGAGCGCAACAATGGTTATGAATTATGATCATTCCAACAATTCATTTCACTCGGTTTTAAATGCACTTATTAATACAAATGGAATAAAAGGAGCGGGGCAGTGTGTGGCTCATTTTGATCCTGAAGTAAAATATATATGTATTGGAAAACCTTCATCGCGATTTAAGGTGAGTCTTGGCAATATTGCTTCTGTACAAGCGTACTTTATGATGGGTAATCAGTTAGAATCAATGCCGCCTGTTCCTTCTTTAGTGGCCTCGCTTGTAGGAAGTACTGGATTGGATAATTTAAGAAGTCAGGAGCAATTAGCTACCGGCAAAGGTTTTGTTTTTGGTGCAAGTATAAATACATCCGCATATAAAGATTTTAAAATTACGGATGCAATAAGTGCTTATGGAGGTTTTGCTATGACAATAGGATTTGATATGATGCTGTTGGACTATGGAAAAAATGCAACGTGCGCTGGTACCACAACAAAACCCGGTATCGATGGCTGGTATACAACAGGCCAGGTTTATACTGCCATGCAGGGAAATGTTGGCGTTAAAGGTACTATTGCAAGGCAGGATTTTGACATTACAATTTTATCGGGATCTGTCGCAGCAGTTTTATATGCACAATTGCCAAAACCATATTATTTTCAGGGGGAAGTGGGCTGCCAGTATGATATTTTAAGTCTCATTAAAGGAAATTTTAATTTCGATTTTTCATTGGGTAATTATTGCGCAGTAGTAAATTAACATGTTTTCATTCCCGAAATATTTTTTAATTCTCTTTCTCTTTGGTGGGCAAATTATTTTTTCTCAGGAGGTTTCAATAAAAGGAAAAGCTTTTGTGACAGAGAATGCTGTTCTGTTAAGGTGGGTGCCTACCGATCAGACTTTGTTAAATTATTCGATAAAGTATGGATACAAAATTGAAAGAGCGCTTGTAGCTGATAGTTTTTCAATGCCTGTATTTGAAACCGTATTGAATAAAGCTCCGATAAAACCATTAGCCTCATTGGATAGTTTATGGAATACCTTAATTAAAAAAAATCCAGCAGCTGCTTTGGCTAAAAGCATTTTATATCAACAAGTACAAAATACTAAGAAGGGCGGGGAAATTGGTTTTGGATTGTTTTTACTTAGCTGCGACCTGGATGTTGAAATTGCAAAAGCATGCGGATTTTATTTTGAAGATGCGACAATTAAAAATAATGAAAAATATATTTATCGAATATCCTTTTATGACGCACCCGCGCAATTAAAAATGTATGAAGAAAAAATATTTGTTGACGCATCAAAAATTCCTGCATTGTCGGTAATAAATAACTTGTCAGGAAAATTTTCTGATAAAAAGGCTGATCTGTCATGGAACGTATCTAATAATAAAAACACATATGCTTCTTATATTATCGAACGTTCTGAAGACAGTGTTACGTTTCAACGGGTAAACACGGCTCCCTATGTCCAGCTTTACAGTCAATACGAAAAAAACAAGAATGAGGCTTCCTATAAAGATTCATTGCCACAAAACGGAAAATATTATTTCTATCGAGTAAAAGGGCTTACTCATTTTGGAGCAATGGGACCAGCGAGTAATGTTATAAAGGGAATGGGTAAAAGTAAGCTAACCTCTTACCCTATAATAGATACTGTATATACTATTAAAAACAGATCGGTGTTTATTGAATGGAGAATGCCGCAGGGTTTTAATTACAACGAATTAAAATGTTATGCGATCGCGAGGGGATTAAAAGATAATGGCCCTTATATAGTCATTAATAAAAAACAAATTGCTGCTGCCGAACCGGTGTATGTAGATAGTTTTCCTCTCTTTACCAATTACTACAAAGTACTGGCCATAAATAAGGATAATGATACTTCTTATTCTTTCTCATGGTTGGTACAATTAGAGGATAAAGAACCACCTGCTGTACCAATGGGTTTAAACGGAAGCATTGATACGTTAGGAGTCGTAAAACTTCATTGGAGAAAAAACAATGAGGCTGATCTGAAAGGATACAGGATTTTCAGGTGTAATAGTCTTTCGGAAGAATTGACGGAAGTAACCAAACAAATTTTAACAGATACGGTTTTCAGGGATTCGATCGTTATAAAAGTCCTGAGTAAGGATATCTTTTATTCAATTACTGCCGTTGATATGATGTTTAACAATTCAGACTACGCAAAACCCTTATTGATAAAACGTCCTGATCTTATTGCTCCTGTAGCACCTGTGATTATTTCTATGTCAGGAACAGATTCCTGTATTCTAATTAAATGGATAAATAGTTCGAGTGATGATGTGGAGAAATATTTCCTTACAAAAAAAGAACAAGGTTCTGATAAAATTGACACGGTGAGTTATTGGAACATGAAAGACAATATTGAGTTTTTTCGGGACAAGAAGATTAATTTTGGAAAAATGTATTTCTATACATTAACGGTATTTGATGATTCGCGCAATTCGTCCTCTGTGGTTTCATTTCCATTTTTGTTTGAACCTGGAGTCAGGCCAATGATAAAAGAAATTTCGTGCAAAGCCGATTATGATAAACGTATTATCAATATTACATGGAGGTATGATTACGATAACATTTATTCCTTCACAGTTTATAAAGCTAAAAAGGGAGAAACCCTGAGGGTATATAAAACAATTAGCGGCGTTAATAAATTATTTGAAGATAAAGACCTGAAAATTAATAATACATATACCTACAGGATCAAGGCTGTTTTTAATAATGGCGCAGAAAGTTTATTGAGTAATGATTTGGATGTACAATATTAATTTTTGTACTTTAATGTATGAATAAAATTTACCTGTACTTGTTGTCTTTAATTTTTGCATCTTCCTGTATTGTGCAGGGGCCTCGTTATGCAAGAGTAGAGCAGGTATTGGTCTTACATTTGGGTATGACTAAGGAAGACGTTTCAAAAACGCTTGGTACAGTGCCATACGATCTTAAATCTGTTTCAGATACATCGGAGATACTTATTTATAAATACCGTGTAACTGACCGGAAAACTGTTCCGTTTTTAATGAAGCCTAATAATGGAATGTCGGTTACAGGAAAGTATGTTGATCTTTTTATAACATTTTCAAAAGAAGGAAAAGTAACCTACATAGAGTCCTGTAGTGATTGCGAAAAAATTAATGAAAAAGAACTGAAGATAGATTTTAATAAGCTCCTTACTCTTCTTACTGTTACTGTTCCTGCAGTACTTATATACCTTGGATTTAAGTAATTCAATTTGCATTTTGGCATACTCTTTGTAAATTGGGCGTTAAATACATGCCCTATGCGTAACATTTCCATTGTTTCCTTTTTATTTCTTGTTGCAATTTCTGGTCTTACAAGTTGTAAATCCGGAATGAATTCAGTTAGCATGCAGGTAATGAAGCCGGCGCCTATTTTTATTCCTAACCATATTCAAAAAGTGGCTGTAGTAAATAGAACTCTAGCCTCTAAAGAAAATAAAACACTTGGTATAATTGAAAGTGTTATAACCGGTGAAGGAATTTATGCAGATAGGGAAGGAGCGGAAGATTGTTTGCTAGGTTTACGCGAATCGCTTACGCGCACAAATCGCTTTTCGGTTTATCAGCCTGCCGGCCTTAATCTTAAAGGAACTGGTACAGGGGTATTGGCGTCTCCAATGACGTGGGAAGACATCCAGCGGATCTGTACTGAAAACTCCGTTGATGCGGTAATAGCACTTGATGCTTTTGATTCTGATTCAAGAATAGATTTATCTTCCGGACCTGTAAATACAAAGGATGCTAAAGGAAATCCAATTACAATTACCGAGCATAACGCTTATTTAAAAATGAACGTAACAACCGGATGGAGTGTGTATGATCCTAAGGAAAGAAGAGTTATTGATGAGTTCAGGTCAGTTGATGATCTGGGATTTAATTCAAAAGGGGCAAATGCAATTGTTGCAACTGCCGGTTTGCCTGCAAAACGTGATGCAGCTAAGAAAACAGGATATCGTGCTGGTCAGTTATATGGAAACAGAATTTCTCCTTCATGGATAACTGTTTCAAGAGGATATTACTCGAAGATCAATGATAATTTTAAACTAGCGAAGAAAAAAGTTCAATACAAAGATTGGGATGGTGCCGCAGAAATATGGAAGAAAGAAGCGTTGAATCCAGATAAAAAAATTGCGGGCATGGCTTGCTATAATATGGCTGTTGCCGCTGAAGTTAATGGTAACCTGGATGCTGCTATGGAATGGGCTACTAAATCATATAAACAATTCGAAAATTTTAAGGGAGCATCTTATATGAGTATTTTGCAAGGACGGATTAATGATGTGCAAAGATTAAATGATCAGATGAGTAAGTAGTCTTCGGTTCTTCGACAAGCCCAAGGCTCAGGCTGACAGTTAGTGGGTAGGTCATATTCAGCTTGTCGAAATATCTGCGCTCGTTTTTAGGAATAATAATTACAGGACTATCAACCCATCCTTCATCGTAAGTTTCCTGTCAGCCATATTTGCTAATTCTTCGTTGTGGGTAACAATCACAAAAGTCTGATTGAATTTTTCACGAAGTGTAAAAAACAACTTGTGCAATTCTTTTGCACTGGCAGAATCGAGATTTCCAGAAGGCTCATCAGCCAATACAACAGCAGGATTATTTATAAGCGCTCTTGCAACAGCAACACGCTGCTGTTCACCGCCTGATAATTCACTTGGTTTATGATCTATACGCTGTGATAATCCAAGGAATGATAATAATTCTCTTGCTTTTTCGGTGGCTTCTGTAGTTGATGTGCCTGCAATGTATGCCGGTATACAAACATTCTCTATTGCTGTAAACTCAGGAAGCAAATGATGGAACTGGAAAACAAAACCTATTTCTTTATTGCGAAAGCGTGAAAGTTTTTTTTCACTCAGGGTGTTTATGCGTTGATCTTTGATCTCGACAGTACCCGTATTCGCTTTATCAAGTGTACCGATTATATGAAGCAAAGTGGTTTTACCGGCGCCTGATGGACCCACGATAGAAACCACTTCGCCTTTATTAATATTCACATCAACACCCTTAAGTACATTAAGTCCGTTGTATGATTTGGTTATACCTTTTCCAATAATCATTGTTACTAAGGTAATCATTTGTTGCAAGAAATAAAGATCATTGAATTTTCACGTTCACCCCGGGAATTTGAGCAATTCTTCCGTCTGGGAATTTGCATCTAACGTTTTCAATCGATACTTTATTAACTCTTGGATTATTAATTATAGCCAGTTGTTTCTGACTGAAATATTTTCCAGTCGTAGGTTCTGCTATAGGTGTGCCATTTACATAAGCAAATACATCATACGAAAGAATCTCGTAACTAACAGGGAAATCAAAATCAGCCTTTGGAGTAATGCCTTTTGCTGCAACTATCATTGATCTTTTAAGTGTTGTACTTCCTGTATAAGTAACTATTTGAGAAACCGGGCTTGGAATATACTTTATCCTGAATGAAGTACTTCCCATATTCCTTATTTCACCATTTAGTCTTGCGTTTACATTTACAGTTGCTGTGGTTCCTCCGGTTACCCTAATGGTATATTTGCCATCAGCTCCTTTTATTGTTGCTCCGTTGCCATTTATTGATGGGACCAGGTCTTTGTTGGTTACACCAGCTGATGTAATGGAAATTGGATTGTCAATACCAACGTACAAGACATTTAAATTATCCGGTGATACACTTGCTGCGGGTTTTGCAACAATGTATGAACCGCTGAAAGGAAAATATTTTTGTCCTTCTTCCGAATCATACTGTATCACGCCCGACCAGCTCTGTAATCCTTCCTGGTCTGCTTTCTTTAAATATTGTCCGGAGCCGCCATTTATATCAGTCAATTCTGTTCCTGCGCCAATAAGAGGGTTTTTAAATTCATCCTTTATTGTAGTATCAATTTCTCCTAAAAATATTTTAGGATCCTTTGTTCTGCTGGAAGCAACAAGCATTATTTCTGCATTGTAATTATCACCAAGCAAAACGTAGTTAGAAGGTGCATTTACCTTTGCTTTAAGATTATCAAAAGCACCTATGCGCTTTTTTACTTCGCTTAATAATGTACCTACCATATCGGCCTGTACATTATTAATATCTGTTTGTATTTTAGAAAGGTTAGTGATCACGGCAGCAAGAGGAAGTCCATTAAAATTAATTATTTCCCATTCTGCTTTAATTCCATTTTCAACGCCTGCAGGCAATTCAAGTGCCTTTACAATTTTATGCTCCAATTGTTTTTGAGTACTTTCTGTAAAAATGTTTTTTCCAACATCGTCTTTTCCTATAAGAAATGATACGAGTACATCTCTGAAATTTTCAATTTTTTTCTTTAGCATCAATGCCGACCATTCTTCAGTTGCCGCTTTGGGATGAGACGGCTCGCTGCCTATCATAATATGAGTTGGGATATCATAGTTGTCTTTAGAATCAATCCCTGCCATATGTTCCACTAATGTATCAGCAGCAGCTGATTCTTTGTCATCAGTAGCCATGACAAGATGTTTCTTCAGATCTTCGATGTATTTATTTAGTTCATCAGCATTTTTATTTACTTCCTGCGCGAGTGTATAAAAGGGTGTGAATCGTTTTGGGTCTTTTTCTTTTGCTGCTCTAAAATCAACCAGCAGCAGGTCATTCTTGTCTTTAAATATCTCATTCGATTTATAGAGACTTTCATTGATAACTACGAATGAATTCAATATCTCTTTGGATACATTCATTGCGAGAAGGGCTGTGAGTACTAAGTACATCATGCCTATCATCTTTTGTCTTGGTGTTTCTCTTCCTCCGGCCATTTTTATGAGTTTTGGTTATGTATTCATATGGACGGCTATTAAAAAAGCTACAAAAAAAATATTTTGAGTATAAGTGTAGCTTTTTGAAATAATCACAATATGAGGTAAATTGCTGCGTAATAATGAACAGCCATCATAAAAGCGTAAAGGACATTGAGGAGGAAATGCTCCAGGTTGAGGCTGCGAAGAAAGATCCGGAGAAATTCAGCGTTTTATATAATAAATACTACAACCAGATATTTACCTTTGTATATAGGAGAACAGAGGATGAGCAATTAACGGCAGATATTACTTCTCATGTTTTTTTAATTGCTCTTTCTAACCTTGAAAAATTTAAACCAAAAGGAGTTCCGTTTTCCGCATGGCTTTTCAGGATAGCGTTCAATGGAATAAATGAATATTTCAGAAACAGTAAAAAGGAAAGGATAGTGGGTATGGAAGAGGCCGATCTTACTAATATGATGGAAGACCCTCATATTAGCATGAATAAAAATGAAGACAATAAATTATTGCTGAAGGCGCTGAGTGAATTACCTGCTGAGTCTATAGAATTTATCGAGATGAGATTTTTTGAAAAAAGACAGTTCGGTGAGATAGCAGACATTATGGGTATATCGGAAAATAATGCCAAAACAAAAATGTATCGCTTGTTGGAGAAGTTGAAAGTAATTATGTTAAAATTGAAGAAATAGTAATGGCAAAGTATAGGTTTAAAATAGGCTCCAAAAAGGATCTAAATGAAGAGCGAATTGCCGGTCATAAGGACTTTAAAAAACTTATGCACAATTATCAGCATTTAACAAGACCCATTTATAAAACACCCCTTTACAAGACTAGGAATGCAAAGGTTTTGCTTGTATTACTAATAATAATACTATTAGCATTTATTCTTAGTGAAATAAAGTGATTTATATTGGTAAAAGTTTAAATTTGAGGATTGATTAAAACCCAACAATAAACCGATTTTATGAACTTACACGAATATCAAGGGAAAGAAATTTTAAAGAGCTATGGTGTAGCTATACAGGAAGGTATTGTTGCTGATACTCCGGATCAAGCTGTTAAAGCAGCTAAGGAACTGCAGGAGAAAACCGGCACAGGATGGTGGGTTATAAAAGGACAGATCCATGCAGGTGGTCGTGGTAAAGGCGGTGGAATAAAATTGGCTAAAACTCTTGATGAAGTAAAAACAAAGTCGGGTGAGATCATTGGGATGACTTTGATATCAAGACAAACGGGGCCGCAAGGAAAAAAAGTAAATAAAGTTTTGATTGCACAAGACGTATATTATCCTGGCGAAAATCCGACCAAAGAATTTTATATGAGTGTACTGCTGAACAGGCAAACAGGACGTAATATCATTATGTATTCTACTGAAGGAGGAATGGATATTGAAGAAGTAGCAGCGAAAACACCGCACTTAATTTATAAAGAAGAAATTGATCCTAAGGTTGGTTTAAGAGATTTTCAATCTCGTAAAATTGCGTTTAACCTTGGCTTAGGTGGAAAGGCATTTAAAGAAATGACCAAGCTGATTGCCTCCTTGTATAAGGCTTACGAAGGTATTGATGCTTCTTTGTTTGAAATAAATCCATTGTTAAAAACATCAGATGATAAAATAATTGCTGTTGATGCTAAAGTTACATTGGATGGAAATGGATTGTTCCGTCACCCGGAGTATGAAGTGTTGAGAGATGTTACAGAGGAAGATCCAACCGAAGTAGAAGCTAAAGATCATGAATTGAATTATGTAAAGCTGGATGGAAATGTGGGTTGTATGGTAAATGGTGCCGGACTTGCGATGGCAACTATGGATATTATTAAATTATCGGGAGGTGATCCTGCTAACTTCCTGGATGTGGGTGGGACTGCAAATGCAGCAAGGGTGGAGCAGGCATTTCGAATAATTACACGCGATCCTAACGTGAAAGCAATTCTGGTAAATATTTTTGGAGGTATAGTACGCTGCGATCGTGTTGCGCAGGGAATTGTAGATGCATATAAAAATATGGGGTCTATAAATATTCCAATAATAGTTAGGTTGCAAGGAACTAATGCTGTTGAAGCAAAGAAAATAATTGACGAATCTGGTTTAAAAGTTTTCTCTGCAATACAATTGCAGGAAGCAGCGGACTTGGTGAAGAAGGTACTTTCATAAAATAATCATAGGTATTTACAAGGCAAAAGCCGTCGCGGAATACCGGGACGGCTTTTGTGTTAAGGCGCAGGGAATGCGCAAAATTCCCCATTTATGAGACCTAAATTCTTATTAGTAACTTTGTCTATTAAAAATTATCTGTTCTAATAACAGGCAACCAACAATAAAATAACCGTTTATGAAACAAGCATATATAATTGATGGTATAAGAACTGCTGTTGGAAATTTTGGTGGTTCATTAGCTCCGGTGCGTACTGATGATCTGGCTGCAATTGTATTGAAAGAACTTATTAAACGTAATCCATCTATTGATGTGAATGAAATCACTGATGTGATTATGGGTTGTGCCAACCAGGCCGGTGAAGATAATCGTAATGTTGCGCGTATGGCGTCATTGTTAGCTGGATTGCCTTATTCGGTACCCGGAGAAACGGTGAACAGACTTTGTGCTTCTGGCTTATCCGCTTCTGTAGCGGCCGCTCGTACTATTATGGTGGGTGATGCAGAACTAATGATAGCGGGTGGAGTAGAGAATATGACAAGAGGACCTTGGGTTATTTCAAAAACATCAACACCTTATGGCCGCGATGCACAAATGTTTGACAGCAGTTTTGGATGGCGTTTTGTTAATCCTAAAATGAAGGAAATGTTTGGTGTAGATGGGATGGGAGAAACAGCAGAGAATCTTGCACAACGGGATAGTGTTAATCGTGAAGATCAGGATAAGTTTGCTGTATGGAGCCATCAAAAGGCAGCAGCAGCAAGGGATAAAGGACGCTTTAACAAAGAAATAATTGCTGTTGAAATACCACAGCGTAAGCCTGCCCGTCCGGCAGGCGGGGGTGAACCTAAAATTTTCAGTGCAGATGAGTTTATTAAACCGGATACTTCATTGGATATTTTATCTAAACTAAAGCCTGCTTTCAATAAGGCGGGAACTGTTACGGCAGGTAATGCTTCAGGATTAAATGATGGTGCTGCAGCTTTATTATTGGCTTCAGAAGTTGCAATTAAAAAATATAACCTAAAACCCAAAGCGCGTATTGTATCAAGTGCGGTTGTTGGTGTAGAGCCACGCATTATGGGGATTGGCCCTGTTGGCGCGAGTAACAAAGCATTGGCAAAAGCAGGATTAACTATGAAAGATATTGATATCATAGAACTCAATGAAGCATTTGCTGCACAATCACTGGCATGCACACGCTCATGGGGCTTAGCTGATAATGATCCTCGCATTAATCCAAATGGAGGTGCAATTGCATTGGGGCATCCGCTAGGGATGAGTGGTGCTCGCATTTTAAATTCTGCAGCAATTGAATTACACGAACAAAATAAAAAATATGCATTGGTAACTATGTGTATTGGAGTAGGGCAAGGGTATGCGGTGGTGATTGAAAAAGTTTGAAGTTGGAAGTCAGAAGCTGGGAGTGAGTGGATTTTTTTAAATAATTAGGTGATGATTTTAAGTTACTGTTTCAATATGGTTCCATTTATAAGTTTAATTGTGAGTACTCTTATGTTAATCTTAGGTCTTGATTATTAACCCAAAATAAATTTAACTTCGAGCTTTGTGCTCCTAACTTCAAACTTCTCAAATGACATACGAATTCAACGGATATAAACCTGTAGTACACCAAAGTTCTTTTGTTCATCCATTGGCCGCTGTTACTGGTAATGTAATAATTGGTAAAGATGTTTACATTGGCCCCGGTGCTGCTATTCGCGGCGATTGGGGACAAATAATTATTGAAGATGGCTGTAATGTACAGGAAAATTGCACCATTCATATGTTCCCGGGAACAACAGTTGTATTGCAGGAAGGTGCTCATATTGGCCATGGTGCTATTATTCATGGAAGTACTATTGGTAAAAATGTGTTAGTAGGAATGAATGCTGTTGTTATGGATAATGTATCCGTAGGAGATGAATGTATTATTGGTGCTTTATCTTTTGTACCGGAAGGAATGGACATCCCCAAACGAAAAGTAGTAGTAGGGAACCCGGCGAAGATTGTAAAAGCCGTAAGTGAAGAAATGTTAAAATGGAAAACGGAAGGAACAAAATTATATCAGCAATTGCCTGCAGAATGTATCAATACTTTAAAAGAGTGTGAGCCGCTGAGTTTTCCTGATGCTTTTTCCCCGTCACAACAGGAAGAATATAAGACCTGGAAAAAATCGAAGAAGTAGAGAATGATTTAAGTTAGAAGGATTTATGAAAAAGCGTACTCGACTAAAAATCATATTCTTTATTTTGATTTTGTGGGCATGTGGTCATTTAGCTTATACAATAACTGATGGTCTGAATGACAATGGAAAAATAGCAGATGTTGCAGTGATTCTTGGTAGTAAAGTAAATAAAGACGGAACACTTTCGGAAAGACTTATAAAAAGATTAGAATGTGGGAGTGATCTTTATAAAGCAGGACGTGTTAAAAAAATAATTGTTAGCGGAGGACTTGGGGAGGAAGGATTTTGTGAAGGTGATAAAATGAAATATTTTTTGCTGAATAAAGGTATTTCTGGTAAAGATATTATTGTTGACAATAAGGGAAACAATACAATTGCAACAGTTGAAAATACCATAAAATTGAAAGATAGCTTGGATTTCAAAAGCCTAATTGTCGTTTCTCAATATTTTCATGTAACAAGAACGAAAATGCTATTTAGAAAACGGTACTTTGATAATATCAGCAGTGCAAGCCCTATGTACTTTGAACTTAGAGATGTATTTTCTTTATTTAGGGAATTTATAGCGTATTACTTTCAATAAACTCATTGACATTATTAAAATCAAATAATATTTTCAGGATAAAATAGATTAATTAAATTTGATCTTGTTAAATAAGCCGATGGAAAAAGTAGCTAAGTGTCCTGAATGTGGAGAACAAATAAAAGGCAGAACAGATAAAAAGTTTTGTTCCGATATGTGTCGGAACAGTTTCAATAACCGGCTCAACAGCAGTTCAAATAATTACGTGAGGAATATAAATAATATATTAAGGAGGAATCGCAGGGCGCTTGAAGAATCAATGAACAATGCTGATACAGCGAAGACCACAAGAAACAAATTGCAGGATAAAGGCTTTAATTTTAATTATCATACGGATACATATACAACAAAAAAAGGAGCCACTTATATTTTTTGTTACGATCTTGGTTATCTGCCTCTCGAAAATGATTATTTCTTTTTAGTAAAGAAAAGAGAATCACCTGTAGAAAAAAATTAAGGACAGCCATATGCAGCTGTATTTTATCGCTATTGTACCTCCGGCAAATGTTTGTGAAATTATTACAGCTGTCAAAAAACGTTTTTCAATACATCATCAAAGCAGTCGTGCTCTTAAATCACCATCACATATTACGTTGCGGCCTCCATTTAAGATGTTTAAAGAAAGAGAAGAAGAATTATCCAATTCACTTACCACTTTTGCAAATGATCATAAGTCTTTTAATGTTGATTTGAATGGTTACGGACATTTCAGGAAGGATGTAATTTATATAAAGCCATCTGAAAATGATTTGTTGAACAAAGCTTATTCAGACTTACAGCAACATTTGGCCCTGAAAAATTGTTTTCCCATTTCGCCTCCTTATCCGAAATTCCATCCCCACATTACGGTTGCTTATAGAGATCTTAGTGCTAAGGCATTTGATGAAGCCTGGAAGGTGTTTGAGCATGAATTCTTTAAATATTCATTTACGGCAGGAAGCATTTACTTGTTGAAACACATTAAACAAAAATGGGATGTGATTGGTGAATTTGGCTTTAAAGCTACTTAAAAATGGGTGTACAATAAATTATTAATATTTCACGCAGAGGCGCAGAGAGCGCAAAGGCTTTTATTTTCAGTTCTTTTTCTCTGCGAACTTAGCGTCTCTGCGAGAAACCAATGTGAACGTGCTTTTTGTCGCGCAGCCCTAAAAATAAGCAGTAATTATTGAGTATATTTACCTTACTAATTCAATAAATATGGATTTAAGTAAACTTAAAAGTCGACCCGCATACCCTTTTGAAACTATTGCCGTTGCTGTTAGTTTCTCTCCCCGTATTGAGGCGGTATTGTCAGAGGCGAAAAGGCTATCTGATAAGCTTAATGCTAATTTATTATTGATGCATATTGGTGACAAAACTTCTCAGAAAGAAACTATTCTGGAAAATTTGATGAAAAAACTCGCGATAAACGAGCATAAATACAGGGTTATATGGATGGATGGTGAACCTGTTGAAACAATATTAAAACTTTGTAAACTTAATATTGTAGATCTGTTAATACTCGGCGCTTTGAAAAAGGAAAATATTTTAAAATATTATCTTGGCTCAGTGGCACGAAAAATAAGCCGCAAAGCAAAATGCTCTGTGTTGCTTCTGACAGAACCCTCTATTGAATCAAATCAACCGCACAAAATAATTGTGAACGGCGTAGAAAATCCTAAAACAATAAATACAATAAATACTGCGCTTTATATTTCCAAACAGTATAAAGTAAAAGAGATAACAGTGGTTAAAGAAACGCACGTACCCGCTCTTGCCATGACTATTGCAGATGAAAGTACTGCTCCGGAAAAAAGCAAGCTAAGGAAAAGCCTTACGGAAGAAGCTTCACAGCAACTCATTGAGGTTATAAAAAAATGTGAAAAGGAAAATATTAAAATAAAAGAAAAGATCGTGGCCGGTAAGCCGGGTTATGCTATAAGTAAATATTCCAGAGAGAAAAAAGCTGATCTTTTAGTGGTTAATTCCACAGATATACATCTTAATTTGCTCGATAGAATATTTACGCATGATATTGAATACGTGTTGGCAGATTTGCCTTGCAATGTATTAATAGTTCATTCCAGGGTACAGGAAGCATGATTAAATTATTACATAGCGACCTGATCGTTTTTTTTACAAGTATTGGTGTTCTGCTGATACTTGCGAGACTTTTTGCTGAGCTTGGCAAAAAAATAAAAATGCCGGTGGTAATGGGCGAGATTATGTTGGGAATAATTTTAGGTCCAACTATTTTTGGTTCCCTTTGCCCGGATTTGTTTTCTCATTATTTTCCTAAAGAGGGTGCAGTTAAAATAGCTATGGATGGAATTACAAACCTTGCTGTGGTAATGCTGCTTTTTGTAGCAGGCCTAGAAGTGCAGCTGCAGATTATATTAAAGCAGGGTAAGACTGCGATCTACACAAGCTTCACTAGCATGATTATCCCTTTTATGCTCGGGTTTGCAGCAGTATGGTTCTTTCCAAATATGTTCAATTTTACTCCTGATAGAAAATTAGCTTATGCATTATTTTTTGGTACTGCCATGGCTGTATCTGCATTGCCTGTTATAACAAGGATATTAATGGACCTGAATATTTTCAAAACTAAAATTGGAATGATCATTATTGCCGCCGCTATTTTTGATGACCTTACGGGCTGGCTTGTATTTTCGTTTGTGTTGAGTTTAATGGGACAAGAGGGAGAGATAACAAATATTTGGTACACAATAGGAATGATATTGGGTTTTGGTTTGTTCATGCTTATCATTGGCAAATACCTTATAAATAAAATGCTGCCATGGATACAAACGAAATTATCATGGCCGGGAGGTGTACTCTCGATTTGTTTAGGTTTTTGTTTTTTAGGTGCTGCTTTTACAGAGTCAATCGGTTTGCATGCTATACTCGGCGCTTTTATCATGGGAATTGCATTTGGTGATTCTGTTCATTTGCATGAGAAGGCGCGAGAAATAATACACCAGTTTGTTACCAATGTATTTGCGCCATTGTTTTTTGTAGCGATAGGTTTTAAAGTAAATTTTATAACAAATTTCGATCTGCCATTGGTACTTATTGTACTCTTTCTTGCTATGGTATGTAAAATATTCGGAGCTGCCCTAGGTGGCTACCTGGGCGGATTAACTCGCAGAGAATCATTGGCAGTTGGTTTCGGACTTAATGCCAGAGGAGCAATGGAAATTATATTGGGCTCTTTAGCACTTAATGTTGGATTGATCGACTCTAAAATGTTTGTGGCACTTGTAATTATGGCATTACTGACAAGTATGATCAGCGGTCCTTTGATGCGAAGATTTTTAAATTAATAAATGCTATTGAATTATGTTAGGGCTTAAACTTCCTACTGACCCGCGATGGGTGAACATTGTTGAAGGAAATATCGATGAGATATTAGTGGACCATGCATGGTGCGAACAGAAAGCTGCTACAAATGCTATATCAATAATAATTCAGAACCCTGAACACTCCGATATGGTGGACGCTTTAATAAAACTGGCCCAGGAAGAATTATCTCATTTTGAAATGGTGCATGAAAAAATTAAAGCGCGCGGAAAAGTTTTAGGCAGAGAACAAAAGGATGATTATGTAAATGAACTTTACAAGTTCATGAAGAAGGGAGATGGAAGGTTAATGAGTTTTGTTGACAGACTTTTATTCTCCGCACTCATAGAGGCAAGAAGCTGCGAACGTTTCAAGGTATTGTCGGAAAATATTTCGGACAAAGAACTCGCGGATTTTTACCGTGAACTTATGGTCAGTGAAGCGAACCACTATACAACATTCATTGGTTTTGCCCGTAAATATGGAGGCAATATCGATGTAGATAAACGTTGGAAAGAATGGCTGGATTATGAAGCCAAAATAATTTCAGGCTACGGTAAAAAAGAAACCATTCACGGCTAAAAATTAGCGTTCAATAATTTCATTCAATCACTCCCTTAGATTTATTTCAGGTGATATTTAATTCTTTCGCTTTTATTAATGCGTGGACTCTACGGTTGATCTGAAGTTTGGAATAAATATTTTTAATATGTGTTTTAATGGTGTTGGCTGATCGATTCATCTCGTTGGAAATCTCTTTATTGCTGTAGCCTTTGACTATATACCTTAGAACTTCCATTTCACGGAATGTCAAATGAATGGTTCCGTTTTGGATTTGAGAAGGGGTAATTTCTAATTCCATTATAAGCGTTTGGGATTCTAAACGCAATAGGGGATAGATTATTGTGCAAATTTTACTAATTAATTTTCGAACAACTTCATTTTACTTATCCATTCGGCTGGAATATTAATCGTTTCGTTTTTTTCATAATTAAAACAAACGATCACAGATAATCCTTCAGCAGCTATGATCTCTTTGTTGTCCACAATGCGAATGATCTGATGGCTGATGTCAAAACTTTTATTTCCCAACCTGGATGTTGTTGAGCGTACAATAACTTTGTCTTCGAGGTAAATAGGCTGTTTATAATCTATTACAATCTTTGCGAGTATTAATCCTGTTTTTACCCAATCAATCTTTTCATTTATTACATCATTAAAATATTTTACTCTTGCTAGTTCCAGGTAAGAAACATGGTTAGCATTGTTGATGTGCCCCATTTTATCGGTATCCTTAAAACGTATTTGTATTTCAGTGATGTGTTTCATAAATCAGTTAACATCAAGTTTTTCATAAACCGAATTATTGCTTTTATATTCCGGAACTATCGCCTTCATTTTTAAAACAATATTTTTATTATCCTGTTTGCCAAAAAGCTCGAGCAGAAGGTGTATTTCTTTCGAAACTGTTTCGTGGTCATACTCTCGAACCTTTGCTATCATTATTTGCGGATGATGTGTGGCCATCGTATTCTCACTGTTATTTAAAAGTTCTTCATACAATTTTTCACCGGGCCTTAATCCTGTAAAAATTATTTTAATATCCTTATCCAATGTTAAGCCCGATAACTGTATCATTTTTTTTGCGAGATCAATGATCTTCACTGATTTGCCCATATCAAAAATAAATATCTCTCCTCCCTTACCCATAGCACCGGCTTCCAGCACTAATTGGCAGGCTTCGGGTATGGTCATAAAATATCTTGTTATCTCAGGATCGGTAATAGTTACCGGGCCTCCTTTTTCAATTTGTTGCCTGAAGCGTGGTATAACAGAACCGTTTGATCCCAACACATTTCCAAAACGTGTTGTAATAAATTTAGTGCCCGAATTTTTATTCAATGATTGAGTATAAATTTCAGCAATGCGTTTAGATGCTCCCATAATACCCGTTGGGTTAACTGCCTTGTCTGTTGATACCATTACAAATTTTTCAACGGAATATTGCACAGACAGGTCGGCCTGTACCTTGGTGCCATATACATTTGTAAGAATTGCCTCCGAAGGATTATTCTCCATCATAGGCACGTGTTTGTATGCAGCTGCATGAAAAACAATGTGAGGTTTAAATGTCCTGAAAACATTTTCCATTCTTTCCTTGTTTCTTACATCGGCCATTACTACTTCGAAGAGAGTGTTGTCGTATTTGTCGGCCAGCTCCATTTCAATATCATATAATGGTGATTCAGCCTGATCGAGTAAGATGGTTTTTTGAGGACCGTAATTAATAATTTGCCTTGCCAATTCACTGCCAATGGATCCTGCAGCCCCGGTGATCAACACAACTTTTCCCTTTAATTGTTTGCTTATATTTTCTTCGTCTAGTTTGATCGGATCTCTTTCCAATAATTCTTCAATATTGATCTTACGGATCTGTTTAAAACTTAGTTCGCCATTTATCCAATTCTTCACCGGTGGCACATTCAATACTTTTGTTTTGTAAGGAAGACAGATGTCAACTAACTCTTCTTTTCTTGCTGAAGGAAGTGACGAAACTGAAATGATCACATGTGCGACGTCGTTTTGATCCAATAATTTAGCCAAGTCATTTGTATTGTGAATTTTTACACCCTCCAGGCTTTTATCTACTTTATTTTTATTGTCATCCACAAAAGCAAGTATTTTATATTTTGTTCCCGCGTCCCTGTCCAAGGTACGTTTGGTGATTATTCCCGATTCTCCGGCGCCAAAAATGATAATGCTTCTTTTATCACGTGTTGGGTTTTTTAATTCGAAGTATACTGATTTGAAAATTATTCTTAAGCTGATCATTAAAAAAGTGGTGGCCATGTAATCAATGATCACCACTGAATTAGGAACAGGATATTGCTCTGTTTTAAAAACAGAAACAGAAACAAAATTTCCAATGAAAATGGCAGCGCTGCAACAAGTATTTACAAGAAAAATTCTCCCCGCATCCCTAGAGCCGGTATACCTGATTAATCCCTTATAAGTTTTGCTGATCAGGAAACTTAACCACCTCAATCCGAGAACATAAGAAAAGGCAATCGGGAATCGGCTTACTTCCTGTTCCGGTATTGAAAAATTAAAGCGTAATAAATAGGCAACAACGAGCGACGCTGTGCATATGCCCATATCGATAAAAAAAATGATCCAGCGCGGTGTGTTTTTATCTAAGAGATTCACAGCCCAAAGATAAGCAATTGGACCATCTTTACTGAATGTATAAAACCTATATTTGTATATAGTAAATTTTACCGTTGCAAAGAGCGCTTTATATATCTTATGATGGAATGACTGACCCGCTGGGACAATCACAGGTTATTCCATATTTGGCCGGGCTATCAAATAAAGGAATTTCTTTTCACCTGATTAGTTTTGAAAAGCAGGATCGTTATGCACTTCACAGAAAAGAAATTGAAGCATTATTATCCAACTATAGTATCCGATGGCATCCGATGATTTATACCGCTAAGCCTCCGATACTTTCAACAATCTATGATCTGCTCAGATTAAATAAAATTTGTAATAGACTGCAGCGTCAATATAATTTCAGTATAGTTCATTGCCGTGGATACATTTCATCATTGATAGGTATTAGACTGAAAAAGAAATATGGTGTAAAATATATTTTTGACATGCGGGCTTTTTATGCTGATGAACGTGTGGATGGGGGATTGTGGCCGCAGGATAAGTTTATTTATAAAAAAGTATTCCAATATTTTAAACGAAAAGAATTAGAATTTATAAAGGCAGCCGATCACATTATAAGTTTAACTGAGAAAGGGAAAAAGATTATTGATAGTTGGCTGCCAGATCAATCTTTATCAATACAAGTTATTCCATGTTGCGTTGATCTTGAAAAGTTTGATCGTAAAAAAATTAGTGAGGAAAAAATTAAATCACTTAAGCAGGAATTGCGCATAAAAAGTGATCGGAAAGTATTGTCCTACATTGGTTCAATAAGCACCTGGTACAGGCCGGACGAAATGATGCTTTTTTATAAACAATTTCTAAAGCAATTCCCGGATTCTGTTTTTTTATTTATTACAGGTGAATCTCCTCAAGCTGTTTTTTCATTCGCAGAAAAAAATGCAGTACCATTGGATAATATAAGAGTGGTAAAAGGAATGCATCATGAGGTACCTGCGCTTCTATCGATAAGTAATTATTCTGTTTTTTTTATCAAAGGTACATTTTCAAAAAGTGGATCGTCGCCAACCAAAATGGGAGAAATAATGGCGCTTGGCATTCCACTCATATGTAATTCGGGAGTTGGGGATGTAGAATCGATCATGAATGATACCGGGTGTGGTGTTTTGTTAAATGAATTAAGCGATATAACTTTTGATGCCGCGATCAATAAAATAAGAACTAACAATTTTGATTCGGAAGTATTAAGAGCAGGTGCAATAAAATATTATTCATTGGAAAAAGGTGTAGAGCTTTATTGGGAAGTGTATAAAAAACTAATTAATATAGCTAACAATAACTGACAACTAACAACAGCTCACACGTGAAAAAGATATTGTTTCTCGCCCTGCATCGCCCCGACAGGTCCCCAAGCCAGCGATATCGCTTTGAACAATACTTTAAGTATTTGAACGAAGAAGGATTTACTTATGATTTTTCTTTTTTAATAAGTGAAAAGGACGACAAAGTATTTTACAGCGAAGGAAATGTTTTAGGAAAAGCTTTGCTTCTTCTTAAAAGTGTATTTAAAATACTTGGGCAGGTGTTAAGCGCGAACAGGTATGATATTATTTTTATACAGCGCGAATGTTTTATGCTTGGTACAAGTATTTTTGAAAGATTGCTTTCTTTATCACGTGCAAAAATTGTTTTTGATTTTGATGATTCTATTTGGCTGCAAAATGTGTCGGAAGCAAATAAAAAATTTAGCTGGTTAAAAAATCCTAATAAAACAGCACAGATAATTAAACTTTCACACTTAATAATTGCGGGTAACGAATATCTTGCACATTATGCAAAACAATACAACAGCAATGTTGTGATCATTCCGACAACAGTTGATACCGATGTTTATAAAAACGGGCTTGACAAAAATAAAGACTCCTCAAAACCAATTTGTATAGGGTGGAGTGGAAGCATTACTACTATTCAGCATTTCGAATTTGCGGTTCCTTTTTTAGAAAAGCTTAAAGACAAATTCGGTGATAAAGTAATATTTACGGTCATAGGTGATGAAACTTATGAGAACGCTAAATTGGGTGTTAAGGGAAAAGCATGGAAAAAAGAAACTGAAGTAAAAGAGCTGATGAATTTTGATATTGGAATTATGCCTTTACCTGACAATGAGTGGACAAAGGGAAAATGTGGATTAAAAGGACTTTTATTCATGTCGCTAGAAATTCCAACAATTATGTCTCCCGTTGGTGTTAATGCACAAATAATAAAGGATGGAGAAAATGGGCTCCTTGCTGATGACCATGAAGAATGGATAAATAAATTATCACAGTTGATTGAATTTGCTGAATTGCGGAAGAGCCTTGGAATAAAGGGAAGGAAAATGGTTTTGGAGAATTATTCCTGCCATGCTAATAAGTCGAAATATATTAACGCTTTTAAAAGTCTTTGTTAAGGGGAGTTCTAAAAATAGAATGTTAAAAACAATCTAATAAAATCGTATCTAAGCATTTAAATTATGGAATTATTTTATTTCTATTTGCAGAATG
>Ga0163149_10002492_pt1 | contig 21946 bp, 16 predicted proteins | sample OliLakLV19MP5G1_FD_148604 | JGI IMG/M metagenome (GOLD analysis project Ga0163149, IMG submission 148604) | Freshwater microbial mat bacterial communities from Lake Vanda, McMurdo Dry Valleys, Antarctica - Oligotrophic Lake LV.19.MP5.G1 | ecosystem: Environmental > Aquatic > Freshwater > Lake >...
GCCTCATGAGCAGGGGCCTCGTCGGAACGTGCGGACACCGCAGCGGAAACCGTATCGTCGGAAGGGTCGGCAGCGAAGTGCGTCGGAGCCGGCTCGATCTCCGACGGTAGTGGCGTCCGCGATCGCCGTTCTCGTCCTCCGCATGCACGCGCGCTCCCCGAGCTTCCGGCGTCGCACATCACGCGGTCCTGCTGCACACAGTCCTCCTGCAACCCCCAAGGTCTCATGCTGGCACTCCTCGCAATCCTGCCGCTCTGCCCGACGCAATCCGTCTCGATCCACTTGTCTCCGCCGGCGGCGGAGAGCGTCGCCTCGGGCGCGCACTTCCGCGTGACGGCCCACTTCGACGACGACAAGATCGCGGCCGAAGCGCTGGCGGCCGCGGAAGCCGCGTGGTCGTGGACCGTCGACCTGTTCGGCGCACCCCAGATCGACGAGGCGAAGCCGCTCGAAGTCCATCTCTACCGGACCATCGCGGACTACGAGGCGGCGGAGGAACCGCTGACGCACGGCGCCTACAAACGCAACCTGGCCTTCACCAGCCACGAGACCGGCGCGGCCTACATCGCGCTGCAGCCCGACGTCTCCGACTCCGTGCTGAAGCGCATCGGGTTGCCGCTGCTGACGCGCCAGCTCATCGCGCACGAAGCCGTGCACGTCATCGTCGGGCGCGCTTGGCAGAACCACCGCACACTGCCGCTCTGGCTGAAGGAGGGATCCGCCACGTGGATCTGCGAGCAGGCCATGAAGAAGCAGGGCTGGATCCAGAGCGCGATGGACGATCCCATGAATGCGGCGAGTGCAGTGCGCGTGAGACGGCTCGAGGCCGACAAGAAGCTCCCGAGCCTTTCCGCGGTGTTCGACGACCTGCTCGGAGAGCTCGAGTTCAACGACCGCTATTCGGTGTGGCAGGTGACGTTCGCGTACCTGGGCCAGGAGAAGCAGTCCGGCGCGCTCACGCGCATCCTCGCGGGGGCGCGGCAGATGGGCGGCGGGGAGACGCACGCCGCGAGTGTGGCCGATCTAGCGCGCGCGGAACTCTCGAGCGGCGGCGATCTCGCGGCGCGCGACCGCGAGTTGACTGCCTTCGTGCGCGCTCTCGCGCCGCGCTGGGACGAAGTTCACCGGTCGCTGGACACGCACGACGACACGTTCGTCCAGGCCGCGTTCACAACGTCGAATGCGATCTGCTGGCGCACCGAGGACGTGGGGGTCGCACGCTACGAGATCTCCGGCGAGCTCGAGATCTTCCCAGGGAATTCCCACCAGCAGAACCTCCTCCTCGCGCGCACGCGCAACGGCTTCGTGCAGGTCGCGTTCACGGCGGACTACGGCGTCGACGTGTTCGAGTACGACAACCGGCGGCTCGGCTCGGCCCAGTGGAAACGGCTTGGCACGGCCAAGGTCGACACGGTCGTGGCCGGCAAGACGATCGAGTTCCGGGTGCGCGTGTCGAAGTCGAAGCTGAGCGTGGAGGTCACCGGCAAGAGGGCCTGCGAAGTCGACACGGGCGACCACGCGATGCAGGGCGCCTACGGGCTCGGCGCAGTCGCCGGCTCGGCCGGCACCTGGCGCAAGGTCCAGCTCAAGAAGAGTTGAGGCTGGGCGCACCGTCGGGGAGGATCGTGACCGACGCGGCGTTCGTGCACGCGAAGCCCGGCGGCGCGCTGTCCGGGCGCTCCGGTCACCTCACCCTCAACTCGCTGCTGCAGGACCGCGAGCCTCAGCCGCCCGATCTCTTCGTCTACCTCGGTGTCGGGCGAGCCGCTGATTCACCAGTGCTCCCACCTGCCGTCGCGTGCGGACCGCCGCCGGCCTAACGCGCTGGGATCGGGTCCACGCATGGGTTGAGAAGGCGCCGACGTACACCAGCCTCACCATCTGCCCGGTCTGCTTCAACGACGACTAACCCGCGCCAGACGACGAAGAAGAGGAAGCGGGCCCAGCCGAGCATGATTCGAGGCTGTCGCGCCATCCGCCGCCCTGATCAAGAGCGCTAACGCGAATCAAGTCGATTGACCAATGGGCCCGCGAGCAGCGCGATGCCCGTCAGCGCGACCAGCACGCCGAAGTCGCGCTTCAGGCTTTCGGGTTTGATCGAGCCGACCGCAAAGAGGAGCGCAGCGCCTAGGCGACACCATCCATGCGTCGTCGCGCGTGCGGTTCGCACAGCGTGCAGAGACATCGTGCTGCAACCGCAACCGCGCGCGGCGCCGTTCGAGGAGGCCAGTGATGGCACTTCGAAGTGGAAGGAATGGGCGCGTCCTCTTGCAGCTTCTGCGCGCTTCTCCCCCGTTTGCAACAAGGCGTAGAACTTTGGAGAAAGCACAAAACGTGCTCCAGGACGCACACCGCGACTTGAAGCTCGGACGTCCCGAATCGTGACGCGCGGCGGTCAAGAAACTGGCGGCACTCGGAACGCGCGCGGTCTGCGAGCTCGTACTGGAGGCGTTGGCGGACCCCGAGGGCAAGCGGGCGACGAATCACCCCTCGCGATCGCGCGCGTGAAGAGTGCACGACAACACGCAGCGGGGGCGCGCTACGTCTCCGCGCCCGTGACCTCGCAACGGCCAGGACGATCTGACGAGCATCGGCCTTGCGACAGGAGCCACTCCGTCGGGGCCAGGTGGCACGCGGCGTGCACTGTACTTTTGTAAGCATGTACATGCCCCGGGCACGACCCGCCCAGGGCATGAAGTGTGGGTAGAGATCCGTCACGGGCACACAGCCGAGAAGAAGCAACAATGTCTACGCAAACGATCGTGATCATCATTCTGATTGTTCTCGTGTTCGGCGGCGGCGGCTGGTACTGGCGCGGACGCGGCCGCTGAGTCCAGCATTTCACGTCGCGGAGGCGGCCGTTTCGAAGACGCCGCCCACACGCTCGATCAACTCCAGATCGTGTTCGGCGAGTCCCATCCAGCGAGCAGGGATCATCCGTGATCTCGTCGCGCCGTGTACGGACAACAAGAAGCGTGACGCAGCGCCGCGCGCTGAAGCTCGCACCTGAACCCTCTACGGGGTAGTCCAAAGACCATGACGAAGCCCACACGAGGCAAGCAGCCGAAGAAGCCCCGTGTCGTCACCGGCATGCCCAGTGTCGAACTCTCGAAGGCGGAATTCACACGCCGATTCCTGGAGCGTTTCTACGACCCTGATTTTGCGGCCGTTTCCGCGTCGATCGCCGAGGTTACCGAGGTCGCGTGGAAGAACTACATCGAGTACCACAAGAGTCCGCGCGCAAAGGCTGCCGGCCGCGGGTTCGCTGACCCGAGCTTCGAGCTGCCGCTCGAGTGGCTGGAGGCGCGCTCCGAGATCCGCGCCGCCGCGAAGCGCCACAAACATACGCGCACGCCTTCGCGCATCCTGATCGTCAATGGCTCTTCGCGCAGCGACAAAACGTGTCCGGGCGAGATGTCGAAAACGTATCGGCTGGCGAAGCTCGCGCAGCACACGCTGGAAAAGCTTCCGCGATTCGAGGTCGACTTCCTCGACCTGTCTGTGCTCGCTTCGGAGTACGGCCGCGTGATTCATCCGTGCAAGGCGTGCGTTTCGACGGCGATGCCGCTGTGCAACTGGCCGTGCTCGTGCTACCCGAACCACGCATTGGGGCAGACCAACGATTGGATGAACGAGATCTATCCGCGTTTCACCGCAGCGCATGGCGTGATGATCTTGACGCCGGTCAACTGGTACCAAGCGACGTCGCCGCTCAAGCTCATGATGGACCGGCTCGTGTGCGCCGATGGTGGCAATCCCGATCCGACCAGCACCGGCGGTAAGGATCCCGCGCGCGCGAAGGCACTGGAGCTCGCGGGATGGGACTATCCGAAGCACCTCGCCGGCCGAGCCTTCTCCGTCGTCGTTCACGGCGACGCGGCCGGCGTCCTGGAGCTGCGGCGGATCCTGTGCGACTGGCTGACCGACATGGAGCTGATTTCGGCCGGACCGACTGCGGAGCTCGGACGCTACCTGGGCTACTACGAGCCGTACGCCACGAGTCACGACGACCTCGATCGCGACATCGCGTTGCAGACGGAAGTGCGCAACGCGGCTAAGAGCCTGGCCGAGCGTGTGCGACAGATCCGCAGCGGTCGCCATCGCGCGGCCGACGCGAAGGTGCGCTCCCCGCGCGAGAAATGAGTCCGCCCGCTCATCCCGAGTACCCGTCCTTGCGGGACTCGGAGATGCTGACCGGCGAATCGGTGCTACCGCGTGCCAGGCACCGTACACGCCGCGGTGTGTGACGCCGTCGAGGTCGTAGGAACGAGCTGAATCCGCGCGATTCAGGCCCGCTCCGCAGCGCCGCGTTCTGAGCGGCATTCTCTCCATTCGCGCTCCTTGGTCCTGCAAGCGCAAGCCCCGCCGACGGGTCTGCACCTCTGGATGGACCGGCAGAAGAGGTGCGATCCAGGTCGTGAGCCCGTGCGGCGCGAGCCCGAAGGCAGCATGCAGTACGAAGTCCTGCGCGAGCACCTCGCCACCTTCTTCGCCCGCACGACGTCGGACTGCGGCCCGGCTCTCCCCGCCTTCCTCCGCCGTGAGCTGCGCCGCCACATCGATGGCGGCACTGATTACGCGGATCGTCGAGGTACACCTTCCACGCGACCGTGTTCGCGCCACCGGTGTTGATCCACTCGAGGCGCTCACTGTTCCCGACTCCGAGCGATAGGTCGGTGGCATTCGCGTCGCCGCCGTTGACCCTCAGTTCGGCGTCGATGTCACTCCAACCGTGCGTGAACGAGAGGTCGACCGTGAGCTTCGCGCCCGCCGGCACGAGGATCTCGTTCCAGTCGGGGTCGTAGTACTTGACGATGCGATTCGTACAGGTGCTGACCGCGATGTCGGGCACGCCGCCGCACGCATCGTTGGGCTCGAGGGAGTCGTCGCTGCCATCCGCGAGCAGGCCGCCGAGCGCGTTCACTTCGCCGGCTTCCTCCAGAGCGTCTCGTCGTTGCTCGCCCCGAGCGTCCCCGTGCCCAGGTAGCCGACGTACTCCCAACCTTCGTTGGCGAGTCGCTGGGCGACCTCGATGCTCACGTCGCTCACGACCTGGTGCTCCCACTTCGGGGCGGAGGGTGCCGGTTTCTGGCTCATGACCACGAGAGCGAGCGCAGCGGTGCCGAAACCGGCGAGCAAAGACGCGGGGTGCAGTTGCAAGGACTTCATTTAGGTTCTCCGATTCGCGCAAGAAGGGCGGCAACGTGCCGGCGGTCGATGGTGAGCGCGGTTAGCAAGGTGCCTCGACCCGCAGCGAGGTCCATGCCATGTCCGAGCGAACGCTCGCGGCGGATGGCGCAATCGGCTGCGAAGCTCGTGGTCAGGAGTTGGCCCCCGGGAGATGTGCTCGAAGGCGAGGCTCCTCGGCGCTGGCGCGACGGCCTTTCCGCGATTCCGTTCGAGCCGCTCGACTTCCTGGCCCGACTCGCGACGCTCGTTCCTCGGCCGCACTTGTTGACGCAGCACGGCGTGGTGGCGCCGGCGGCCAAGTGGCGCGAGCTCATCGTGGCGCGCTCGCCGAGTTCGGCGGATGGCGCGCACGGCGAAGAGCGCCACGCGCCGAACTCGGACACCCCTCCCAAGGCCAAGGCTCGGCAACCCAAGCGCCGCACGCGCTCGACCGGGCCTGAGCTGATGCAGCGCCCATTCTCGATCGACGTCTTGACCTGCCCGAATTGCGGCTGACTGCGTGAACGGACTCGCGTTCCAAGTTCCAGGTCGTTGGTGAAGGCGATCGGGTCGGGCGTGTCGTGAGACATCTTTTCCAGTGGTCGTGTGATGACTTCCACTGGGAAAACGGCGCGTGCTCGCCACGTTCAATCACTTGGGGGCGCGTCCCCAACCATTCAGAAGCCTTTCATGTGACGGCCACTCTCTCGCTGTCCGTCGTGCCCTTCGTGCGGAACTTTCGGCGGTGTGGCGCCGACATCGAGTCCGTCGCGCTCCAGTTCCTTCGGATCCGCGAGCGACGCGACTGTGCCCGGCGGATTCTCGTACCAACCGGGATCTTCGTAGCCCTCGAGGCCCTCACGCACCTTCAGGATCGTGAACATCCCGCCCATCGTGATGTAGTCGAACTGCCCCTCGGCGCCGACCATGGGCAGGCTGTTCGGCGGCATCGGCATGGCCATCTCCGCCATGTCGGCCATGCCCGCCTGTCCCATGCTCATGTATCCGGGCAGCAGTCGCCGCACCTTGCGGTCCAGGTCTCCGACCTCGACCCCGATCATGTTCGGGATGTCGTGGCCCATCTGGTTCATGACGTGGTGCGTCATGTGGCAGTGCAGCGCCCAATCGCCGGGTGCGTCGGCGACGAACTCCACCGTCCGCGTGCTCCCGACCGACACGAGCACGGTGGTTTCGGGCCAGCGCGCGGACTCGGGGATCCGGCCTCCATCCGTTTCGGTGGTCAGGAACTGATAGCCGTGCAGGTGGATCGAGTGATGGTCCATCGCGGAGAGGTTGCCGAGCCGGATGCGCACGTGCTCCCCGAGCCCGGCGACGAGCGGCTCGGTGCCTGGGAACGCACGTGCGTTCATGGTCAACAGATTGAAGTCGGTCATCTCGTTCGGATCCGGGCGACTCGTGCCGGGCACGACCTTCCACTCGCTGAGCATGATCGCGAAATCGCGGTCGGGTCGCGGCCGGTCGGGGCCTCGCGGATGGATCACGAAGAGGCCCATCAGCCCCATGCTCATCTGCGTCATTTCGTCATGGTGCGGGTGGTACATGAGCGTTCCGTGCTGCCGCAGGGTGAACTCGTACTTGTACGTCTCACCCGGTCGGATCGCGCGCTGGTTCAAGCCCGCCACTCCGTCCATCCCGTTGGGAAGCAGCACGCCGTGCCAGTGCACCGAGGTCGGTGCCGCGAGCCGATTCGTCACGTAGATGCGCACGCGATCACCTTCGACCGCCTCGATCGTCGGGCCGTGCACGCGGCCGTTGTAGCCCCAGCATTTGGCCTTCAATCCCGGCGCGAACTCGTGATCGACCTCTTCCGCGACCAGGTGGTAGACCTTGACGCCGTCGACGAGCTTCCACGGTAGCGTCGTCCCGTTCGGTGTGATCACGGGCGTGTAGTCCCGGCCGGGCTCCCCGGGTGCGAGGCCATCCGGAGGGACCTCGAGCCGTGACGCTCCGCCGCCCTGATCTTGTGATTGCGCCCGTGTGCCGCCGGATGCCAGCACGACTCCTCCGGCCAGCGCGCCGGCTCCGCGTGCGATCAAGTTCCTGCGCGTGATCATCGGTCGTCCCCTTTCGTCCGTTCAGCTGCTCCGGCGCCTGTCATCCTGTCCGCCATCGAGCTCGGAATCTGCGCTTCCATCGCCGGCCGCACACCGCTCCACAGGAGCTCGAGTGCGTCGCGGCTGTGCCAGTAATTGCGCACGCTCTCGATCCAGTCGATGCCGGATTCGATCTCGGCTCGCCGTGCTTGCAGCAGCTCGAACGCACCGACCTGCATCGCGTTGTACTGGAGTTGCGTTTCCTCGACGACCTGTCGACGCAGCGGCAGGACCACGCTGCGCAGATGCTGCGCGCGAGCTTGCGCGTTCTGCAACTTGGCCGCGAATGCCCGCACTTCCGCACGGATCTCGATCGCGGCGGCCGCGTAGAGCGAACCACGCTGTCGCAGCGCGGCTCGGCCAGCGAGGACCCGCGCGGCGCCACCGTCGAACAACGGCAGCGGAATCGACAGCGCGGGCCCGACGCCCCACTCGCCGTCTTCCGACTCGCGCTCGGCGGCGATCCCGATCTGACCGTCGGCCAAGAAGCGCAGGCTCTCGGCGATGCCCAAGGTGCGCGCGGCCGCTTCCATGGACGTTCGTTCCAGCGCGAGGTCGAGGCTCGACTCGATCGCGCGGTTTTCGGCTCGCTCCAGCGACACGGGCTCGTGCTCGGGATCGGACAGTCGAGCCACGCCACGCCAGCGCGCTTCCTCGCCCCAGAGCCCGAGCGCACCGTCGACTCGCGCGCGCGCGACCGCCGCTTCGCTCTGCGCCGCCGCCAGCGCTAGTCGGGCTTCCTCGGCCTGGACGCGCTCGTTCGCGAGATCGAGCGCACGCAGGTTGCCGGCCGCATGGATCCGCTGCGCGAGCTCGCTGGCAGCGGTCAAGGTGTCCAGCACATTCGACTGCAGCTCCACGATCTGTTCCGCAGCCTGCCAGTCGCGGAAAAGGCTGCGGACCAGGCCGATGGTCGCGAGCACTTCGCGCGTCACCGCGAGGCGGGTGGACTCCAAGGCGCTCTCTGCTCGTCCACGTGCGAGTGGCAGCGTGACCACGCTCACGAAGTCTTCGACGAGGCTCAGCTCCAGCGCACTGCGGCCGCCGCCTTCGGGGAAGCGCACCTCTGCATCGAGGATCGGGTTGGGCAAACGCGAGGCTCGCGCGACGTCCGCGCGCCCGATGCCGAGCTCCTCGTAGAGCGCTTGGAGGCGCGGGCTGCGGGCGAGCGCGACTCGCACCGCGCTGCGCTCGTCCAGGTCCTTGTCGAGAAGCTCACGGACGAGTCCGTCGTCCTCTCCATCCGCGTCGAGCTCACGCCATGAGATCTTCTCACCCGAGCGCTCGGCGACCGTGCGCGCGACCTGTTCGAAGTCGTCACGCGGATCGATCGTCGCGCAGGCACTGGAGAAGAGCACTGCGGAGGCCAGGGCGACAACCCTAAGGACGGCCATGAGTGCGCTCCTTCCGAGAACCTCTGTCGCCGTACAGGGAGCTCTTCGGAGTCACGGGCTCGAGGTCCATCTTGCAAATCGGGCAGGTGCCCGGACGGTCTGACACGACCGCGGGGTGCATCGGGCAGACGTATTGCCCAGGCGTCGCAGGTTGCGCTTCGTGCTCGTGGGCGTCGGTTTTCTGCGGCGTATGCGGCTCGACCACGACCTGTCGGGAGAAAGCACCCGGAACTCCCGGCATCTCCGCTTCGGTCGCTCGCGGGCTCGCTGGGTGTTCGGGGCCTGGGTCGCGCATCTGTGCGGAAGGGCTGCGGCAAGCCGTGATCGCCAAGCTCGCGCAGAGCACGAACACCTGGATCGGAGCGCTCCTGGCACAACCGAACGGCCGTCGTCGAACCAAGATCGTTCTCATTGCAGTCCTTCCACTGAACGTCCGCGGTGACTGCGTCGGCGCGCCACCCGCGCTCGACATCCACGTTCGAGCGCCTGGTCGACCCTTCGCCGATGAAGCAGGATTCATGCCCAAGCCCGGATCGACCGTGAAGCACGCGAGAAAGGCGCGCTGGGCTCGACGGACGCAGAGGATCGCATTCGTTCCCGTCCCAATTGAAGAAACCGCGTCGATGAGTTCCACGCCTCAGACCTAGGTTCGCAGGTCGACCTTCACGAGTGATGGTGCCTGCGGGAACCGAACCCGGCGACGCGCCCCCGTGTGCCAACGGCGCTGTATCGGCGACGCTCCTCGAGCACCTGGCGCGCCGGCACCACGCTGATCGTGTTCGAGCCGCTCGACTTCGTGGCCCGGCTCGCGGCGCTCGTGCCGCGGCCGCGAGCGCACTCCGAGCGAATGTCGATCGTCGAGCGGGAAGCGTGCCCCAGCACGACGGTGAACTACGCAACCGCGCGCTTCAGCCGCAGTGCATTCGCGATCACCGACACCGACGACAGGCTCATCGCCGCGCCCGCGATCATCGGCGAGAGCACCCATCCGAACGCGGGGTAGAGCGCGCCGGCCGCGATCGGCACGCCGAGCGCGTTGTAGAGGAATGCGAACGCCAAGTTCTGGCGGATGTTCTTCATCGTCGCGTGCGACAGCTCGCGTGCGCGGACGATGCCGCCGAGGTCGCCGCGCACGAGCGCCATCGCAGCACTCTCGAGCGCGACGTCGCTGCCGTTGCCCATCGCGATCCCGACGTCGGCCTGCGCGAGTGCGGGTGCGTCGTTCACGCCGTCACCGGCCATCGCGACGCGGCGTCCGGAGGTCTGCAGTTGCGCGATTAGCGCGCGCTTGTCGGCGGGCAACATGCCGGCGTGGACTTCTTCGATGCCGAGCTCGCGCGCGACCGCTTCGACGGTCGTGCGTGCATCGCCGCTCGCGAGCAGTACGCGCAGGCCTTGCGCGCGCAGGCTCGCCAGCGCCGTGCGCGCCGACGGTTTGATCGGATCGACGACGCCGAGCAGACCCGCCGCGCGGCCGTCGATGCAGACGAACACGACGGTCTGTCCGGCGGTGCGCAGTGCTTCCGCGCGCTCGACGAGGTTGCCGAGTTCGACGTGGAGTTCCTCGAGCAAGAGCGCGTTTCCGAGCGCGACCGAGCGTCCCGCGACCTTCCCGGTGACACCTCGTCCGTGATGGGCTTCGAACTCCGTGACGTCCGGCATCGCGATCGCGCGTTCGCGCACGCCAGCGAGCACCGCTGCGGCGAGTGGATGTTCGCTGGCGCGCTCCAGCGCGCCGCCGAACGCGAGCACGGTTCGCTCGTCGAAACCACCCGCCGTCTCGACCGTCGCAAGGTGCGGCTTGCCCTCGGTCAGCGTGCCGGTCTTGTCCACCACGAGCGTGTCGACGCGCTCGAACTGCTCCAGCGCGGCAGCGTCGCGCACGAGCACGCCGAGTTGCGCCCCGCGACCGATCCCGACCATGACCGACATCGGCGTCGCGAGGCCGAGTGCGCACGGACACGCGATGATGAGGACGGCGACCGCGCTCGTGAACGCGTGCGCTAGCCGCGGGTCGGGCCCGAACACGCCCCACGCGACGGCCGCGAGCGCCGCCGCGATCACGACGGTCGGCACGAACCAGGATGAGATCGCGTCGGCGAGCTTCTGCACCGGCGCACGGCTGCGCTGCGCCTCGCCGACCTGCGCGACGATGCGCGCGAGCAGCGTCTCGGCGCCGACTCGATCGGCGCGCAGCACGAAACTGCCCGAACCGTTCTGCGTCCCGCCGGTCACGCGATCGCCGGCGTGCTTCTCGACCGGGATCGGCTCGCCGGTCAGCATGGATTCGTCCACGGAGCTCACGCCGTCCACGAGCACGCCATCCACCGGCACGCGCTCACCAGGGCGAACGCGCAACCGGTCGTTCACTGCGACGTGCTCGAGCGGGACGTCCTCCTCGTTTCCGTTCGCGGTCACGCGGCGCGCGGACTTCGGGCTCATCGAGAGCAGCGCGCGGATCGCGCCGGACGTCGCGGCGCGCGCGCGCAGCTCGAGCATCTGGCCCAGGAGGACGAGCGTCACGATGACGGCCGCGCTCTCGAAGTAGATCGGCAGCGTGCCGCCGTGACCGGCGGTGTGCGGCACGAGATGCGGGAACAGCACGACGAACGCGCTGAACAGGTAGGCCGCGCCCGTTCCGAGCGCGATCAGCGTGAACATGTTCGCGCTGCGATTCTGGACCGACGCCCATCCGCGCACGAAGAACGGCGCGCCGCCCCACAGGACGACCGGCGTCGCGAGCGCGAACTGGATCCACGCCGATGTCGTCGGCGCGACGCGGCCGCTGAGCCCGGGGATCATCTCGGCCATGGCCAGCAACAGCGTCGGCACTGCGAGCGCGACGCAGATCCAGAAGCGGTGCGTCATGTCGCGCAGCTCGCTGTCGTCCGCCGGCTCGCCCGTCACGACCTTCGGCTCGAGCGCCATGCCGCAAATCGGGCAGTCGCCGGGACCGACCTGCTCGATCTCGGGGTGCATCGGGCAGGTGTAGATGGCTCCCGACTTGGCGTCCGTGCTCGCGTCGGCGACCGGAGCCGCGCGCGCCGAAGTCGCGGCGTGCGTTTCTGCCGCGTGCGCGGCCGCGCTGTGTGGCGCTGCGCTGTGTGGTGCTGCGCTGTGTGGTGCCGCACTGTGTGGTGCTGCGCCGTGTGGTGCTGCACTGTGTGGCGCTGCGCCGTGTGGTGCTGCGCCGTGTGGTGCTGCGCTGTGTGGCGCCGCGCTCTGTGTCTCGGCCGCGCCCGGCCTCGCGCCCGAAACGTCACTCGGTGCCACGCCTGTGCTCGGTCGCCCGGCAGCTAGTTCCGGCGTCTTCGCTTCCACGACCGACGCGCCGGCTGACTTCGCTCCTCCGCCGCAGCAGGAGTGCAACTTCGGCGCGACCGCACTCGCGTAGCGCGCCGGCTCGGCCTCGAACTTCGTGCGGCAGCCCGCGCTGCAGAAGGCGTACTCGACGCCGTCGTGGACGAGCACGCCGCCGCGCGCCTTCGCGGGATCGACGCGCATGCCGCACACCGGGTCCAACAGGGTTCGCGGCGCTCCAGAAGCTTCGGTTCGAGTCTCGGGCGAGTGGGCTTTTTCCATGGGTTCCTTGGGGTTCGCCCGAGCAGACGTAGCGGGTCCCTAGAGCCTTACTGCAAATCCGAAGCCGGTCCGGACCGGTGGACTGGATCGCCCTGACCGGTGCACGTGCAGTCCAGGCAGCCGTGGTCGGCGCACGTGCGGCACGTGGCGTCCACGCGCTTCTTCAAAGCGTCGCGGGCGCGGAAGAGTCGCACCGAGGCGTTGTTCGGGGTGATCCCGGCCTCGGCCGCGAAGGCCTGCACCGAGATCCCTTCGACGTCCACGCGCTGCAGCGCAGCGGCATACTCGGGCTTGAGGGTCTCGGCGAGACCGAGTACGCAGCGGCACGCCTCGGCCTCGAGCTCCGCGTCGGGCGCGGACGGCTCGCCCTCGTCCTCGAGTCGCGCCGCGGAACGCACCACGGTCCCCGAGCGCCGGTGGTGATCGACGATCGCGTTGCGCAGCATCCGGAAGAACCAGGCGACGGCCGATTCGTCGGAGCGCAGCGAACCGACGCGCTCGACGCTGCGCACGAACGCATCCTGCAGGATTTCCTCGGCGACGCCGCGGTCGCCCACGCGTCGCTCGACGAACGCCAGGAAGCGTCGGTGGTTCTCGACGAGCTCGGCGACGACCTCCGCGTGCGTGCCCTGAAACGCATTTCCATCAGCGGGAGTCGGATCGTTCTCTGTCATGGAGTGTGCGGACGCGCGTCGGTCCGCGGAGCTTTCTCGAGCGTCGGGTTCTGGTTGTAGGTTGCGGATGCCAGGCGGGAGGCTGAGGAACTTCCACTCCGGGCCGCACAGGGACTTCGCGGCGCGATGCGGCCACTCACGCAAGTCGACTCCCCAACGACCCGTCGCGCCTCCGACGTGAGCGTTTCAGTCCAGCTTCGGACCGGACGGCGTGCCGTGCGCTCCGAGAGAAGCCGAGCAGGACTCCCGCGGGACCCCCCGAGAAGGCCGAGGACGGATCGGTCATGCGCTTGGAAATCCTATCCCCCGCCGACATCAACATCGACATGGTCGGACGCAACGCGCCGGACCAGTTGCTCGTCACGCCGACGCGCAAGAAGACCAAGGAGTACAACGGCCTGGTGCGGCGCGCCGAGCGTTTGTCGAAGCTCGAGGGCTTCACCGACCTGGGCAGCGCGGACCAGTACTACGAGCGCAGCGACCACTTCGAGTTCGCCAAGCTCGGCATCCCGGTGATGTTCCCGTTCGCCGACGTGCACGAGGACTACCACCGGCCCGGCGACGACCCCGAGAAGCTCGACTACGACAAGATCCGGCGCTCGATGCGCCTCGTGCTGCGCATCCTCGACGAGTTGCAGGACGACAAGCTGGATCTGTGAGACGCGCGCGGACCCGGGCCCGCGCTCAGTCCGGCGTCTTCCGGGTGGCCGCTGCCCGCAGTGCCTTGGCCCGCAGCGCCGCCTGCGCCGCGGCGAGGCGCGCCACCGGCACGCGGAACGGCGAGCACGACACGTAGTCCAGCCCCAGCTCGTGGCACAGCGCGATCGAGCGCGGATCGCCGCCGTGCTCGCCGCAGATGCCGATCTTCATGTCCGGGCGGCTCGCGCGACCCTCGGTGCAGGCGATGCGCATCAGCCGGCCCACGCCCTCCACGTCGATCGTGGTGAAGGGATCGTCGGGGTGGATGCCCTGCTCGACGTAGTCGGGCAGGAAGCTGGACCCGTCGTCGCGGCTGATGCCGAAGGTCGTCTGCGTCAGGTCGTTGGTGCCGAACGAGAAGAACTCGGCCGTGCGCGCGATGTCGGCGGCCACCAGCGCGGCGCGCGGCAGCTCGATCATCGTGCCCACCAGGTAGGGGACCTTCGTCTTGCGTTCGGTGAAGACCTCGGCGGCGCTCTGGTGCACGAGCTGAGCTTGCAGGTCGAGTTCGGCGCGCGTGCCGACCAGCGGGATCATGATCTCCAGCTTGGGCTTCTTGCGCGTGTCGAGGGCCACGTCGCAGGCACGTGATGTTGCCGTTCAAGCCGTCACGCGGGGAGCGGGAGGACTCCGGCCGCAGCCTACTGCACGGTGATCTCCAACGCGTTGCTGGCCGAGCGCGTCCCGAGGCCCCCGCATGCCGCGGTGTTTTCCGCGACGAATTGCACGTCCCGGCGCGTGCCCACCGGGCCTGCCACGAGATCCGGCACGGTGATCTCCAGGTACCCGTCCGCGGTGAGCGTGCCCGGCACGCGCTTCAACCGGCGCAGCGGATCCAGCCACAGCGCGACCCCGGCGTGGTTCTGCGCCTGGGCCAGCACACCCGAGGAGATCACGAGCCAACCGCTCGCGCCGGGTGGCCCGCCGGACGCGTACAGGCCAAAGCTTGCGTCCGCCTGCCGCGGCATGCCGATGGCGTTGAGCACGATCGGGCCGCGGCAGGAATGCGTCGAGCGGCCCAGGGCGCGCACGCCGTGCGGGATGAGGTCGAGGGTGCTGACCAGAGCGTCGGTCTGCCCACCTGCGTAGGAGGGCTGGGCCGCGCTTGGCGTCGTCGGATAGTCGCCCGTCGTTTCGCCCACCACGGACACCCGGCCGGTCGGCGTCATCGCGATGCCATTGCAATCATCTTCGCCCAAGCCGCCCAGATACGTCGAGTACAGGACGCGTGTCCCGCTGGGGTTGATCCGGACGATGCCGATGTCGCGGATGCCTTCGGTGTCGTGCGCTCCAGGCGTGACGTAGATGTTGATGCGCTCTGGTTCACGGTCTGCTATTGACCGCGGGTCGCGAGCTGCGCGTCGCGCTACTCGTCCCGCATCACCGTCTGGAAATTGCTCGCGGAAACCCAGCGCCGCGCAAACGGTCACGCCTCCTGGACCGACACGGGAACCTACGTACCCGAATTCGCACGAGCAGCGCGGCGACGAATTGCACAACAGCCGAGTTGGGCACGCGCCTCGTCGAACTGCGCGCGCACGGCGCATACACCGTCGGCGCCAGCGACGCTGTGATCGCTCGTCGATCAGGCCAAGAGCAGGACGAGCACGTTGCGCGCGCAGGATGTCGCCGCGCGTGCCGATTCCGTCCAGTTCGGGGTGGCGACGTCCAGGAACTGGATGTCGAGAGCGGTTCACGCCGTCCATCCGCGCGCCTGCGAGCTCGAGTGTGCGTGAAAGCGTGCTGAGTTCGTGCACGCGCGAGCACGCTACGAACTTTGGCCACCTTGTCGCGCGCAGCCACGGAACGAAAACTGCAAGAGCACGCCGAACGTCGTGTTCCACCCTCTCGGCATCCAGGAGTTCCTCATGCGCTCGAAGCCTCTCGCTCCATTCACCCTTCCGATCCTGCTCGCCTCGACCGCGATCGCGCAGGTGCCGAGCTACAGCGTCGAGTTCCTCGGCGCGGGTTCGTCGGCCAACGCGCTGAACGAACTCGGCGTCGCCGTCGGCTCGATGAAGCTTCCGGGCAACGTGACGTGCGCCGCGATCAGCTATCCCGGTCAGCCCTTCACGCCGCTGCCGCTGCCCGCGGGCTACCTGAGCTCGAGCGCCTACGACGTCAACGACTCGGGGCTCGTCGTCGGCGTGGTCAGCACGTCCACCGTACCGAACATGTCCGCGCACGCCGTGGCCTGGCGTGTGACGTCGGGTGGATACGTCGTCGACATCCTCGGCGAACCGGCCGGCGATCTCTACAGCTACGCGACCGGCGTCAACAACCTGGGCGACATCGTCGGTTCGTCGGGGACGGTGCCCTGGGCGTACGTCACGCACGGCGTGCACTACACGAGCACCGGGTCGGTGATCTTGCCCGGCCTCTCGAGCGAGGTGGCCGACGTCAACGACAACCGGAAGGTGCTCGCGCGGAACGAGCTCTTCGACCTGAACACCGGGCAGGTGCAGTTCATCGCGCTGCCGCCCGGGATCTGGCAGGGCTTCGGCGGCGCCGCGATGAACGAGCTCGACGGAGTCTGCGGCTACATCCAGGGCAATTCCTCGACGTGCCCGAGCTTCCCGATGCGTTATCGACCGACCGACGGCTGGCTGACGGTCGGCGGATGCGCGACGGCAACCGCGGCGACGGCGATCAACGATCTCGGCGACGTGCTGACCTACGTCTATTTCGGCGGCTCGCGCGTGCGCTTCGAAGGAATCGGCGACTTCCCGATCGGCCAGCTGATCGATCCGTCGCAAGGCAACTGGCTGGTCCAGTGGTACGGCGCGTCGGACATCAACAATCGGCGGCAGATCCTGTGCGGCGTGCAAGACCCGGTGTCGATGCAGACCGGCTCCGCGCGCCTCACGAACATGGACCCGGTGACGCTCTTCTGCGCCGGCGACGGCGGCGGAGCGGCCTGCCCGTGCGGGAACGACAGCGCGAACGGCGCGAACGCGGGCTGCCTCCACTCGCTCGGAACCGGCGGAGCCTTGCGCGCGAACGGGACGCCGAGCATCACCGCCGACTCGCTCGTGCTGGAAGGCATGGAGATGCCGAACTCGTCCGCGCTCTACTTCCAGGGAACCACGCGTGCCGGCAGCGGCGCAGGCGTCGCGTTCGGCGACGGCCTGCGTTGCGCAAGCGGAACGACCATCCGCCTAGGGACGAAGGCCAACGCGGCCGGCGTCTCGCAGTATCCGGACGCGGGCGACCCGTCCGTCTCGATCCGCGGAGCCAACAGCGCGGGCGCGGTGCGCACCTACCAAGTCTGGTACCGCAATGCCGCCGCGTATTGCACGGCGAGCACGTTCAATCTGACCAACGGGGTCGAGCTCGTCTGGGCCCTGTGATTGCGACAGGAAGCCTGTGCGCGGAGGAGCGTCATGACGTGAGCGACAGCTCGAACACCGGCGTTCGGTGATCGAGGGCGCGGGCCGACAACCCACGGTGGCCGAGAAGGAGGGTCTGGAGTCGATCGCGGCCTGGATCAAGGCACGGATACGCCTTCTGGACCGAGGTCCACGTCGGCAACTGGTCCGCAGCCACCGCGGCACGCAGGTCCGGCAGTGGGCGACGGCGCGCTTGAACGAGTACTTGGTGAAGGGATTCACCCTGGACGACGAGCGGCTCGAGACTCCGCCGGGGCCGGGGCCTCTGGACTACTGCGACGAGCCGCTCGAGCGCATCCGCGACATCTGCTCGTCCGAGCGACGCCTCTACCGGAAGCGTGCTCGACATCTACGTGACGAGCATCGACGACGCGGCGGAGGCGGACCGGACGAGGAAGTTCTTCGCCACCGTGCACAAGAAGATGCACTGGGCCGCACACGGGAACACAGCGGCCGATGTCATCCATCAGCGGGTGAATGCGGACCAACCGCTGATGGGACTGCAGACCACGCGACCGGGCGGACTGCAGCGCTCTCCGTGAACCCCGACGGCGTCGCACCAGGGACCCAGGGCACGTCCTCCGCGACGAAGCGCTCGGTGCGCTCGAAGTCCGACACGTCCCCACGCCACCACCGCGTGGAACGCGAGCGGCGGTGCAGGGCATCGGCCCCACACCGCCGCTGCGGTTCGGTCGCGTGCGCGCCTACAGGCCCCAGACCACCGAGACGCCGTTCGTCAAGTTGAACGTCTCGCTCGCGCAGAACGCGGCGGCGTTGCGGTACCAGACCTGGTAGACACGCGTGCCCTGCAGGACCATGCCGCGCACGGAGACCGAGAGGTCACCCGCTTCGGGGTATTGCGAGGCACCGGCGATGTTCAGCTTCGTGCCGAGCCGGATGATGGTCCCGCCCGCGCAGCGCAGGCCGTCACCGAAGACCGAACCGGCGCCCCCGGCGATCGTCATCGAGCCCTGGTAGTAGAGGGCCGAGCTGTCCGGCATGCCGGAGCCGGAGAGCACGAGCGTGTCGGCGCCCGAGCTCGAGACGCCGCTCGTCGTCAAGTTCGCGCCGTTCGCATTCAGCGAGTTCGCGCAGCCGTTGCCAGCGGCCCCGTTGTTCCCGCACGGGCAGGCCGTGCCGGAGCCGTCCCCGAAGCAGATCGGCGTGGAGCTCGGCGTCGGGGAGACGCGGAAGATCGTCACGGTCCGGTTCGTGAAGTCGAGGATCGCCAGCGTCTGGTCGGCCGCATTCCAGGAGAAGTCGTAGTAGCCCGCGCTGGTCGGGGGAGCGAAGGCCCCAAAGCTGGCCGTGACGGGGGCGCCGGCATCGGTCGCGACCCGGACGACGGTAGCGAAGTTCTGACCGACGCCCGTCGTGGCGCGGTCGTTGTAGATCACGTACTTGCCGAAGCTGGCGTCGATCACGGCCAGGTTCTGGCCGCCCACGGAGTCGGCGTCCGTCAAGTTGACGAGCAGGCTCGGCGAGCAACTGTTGCCCGCCGTGCGCACCGCCTTGACGACGTCGTTGCCCTTGCGCCCGTAGAAGTCGCCGTTCGTCGCGTCGAAGTCGACGTCGCGCCAGAACGTGTTGCCGGCCGGGTTGATGATCATCCCGTTCGCGGTCGTGTAGATCGAGGCGCCGGTGGCCGAGTTCTGGAGCGCGCGGCGACCCGAGCCGAAGGTCGTCCAGCCGACACCCAGGTCGACGCCCGCGAAGCCGGGGTCGAAACCGACGCCGCTGCCGCCGCGCATGTTGAAGGACCACTGGGCCAGGCCGGCGAGATCGAAGACCTGCAGGCCCTGCGCGTCGGCGGCGCCGTCGTCGTAGGCCGCCGCGACCTGGCCGCCCTCGATGTCGAGCCCGCTGAAGCCCCGCGACGCCGGCGTGCCGACGATGAAGTTGAACGACGCGCCGATCGTCGGCGTCGTCAATGCGCTCGACACCCGCACGATGCCCACGCCGGTAGCTCCGCCGCCGTTGAAACCCGCGACGTAGAGATCGGTGCCGTTCCAGGCGACGGCGGATGGGTTCGAGCCGATGTACTCGGGGTTGGCCGAGCCGGCCGTCGAGGAGAGGTCGACGCTGCCGAGTTGCTGGAACTGGACCTGCGCCGTCGCGGGAGCGGCGACGAGCGCGAAGGGAAGAAGGGCGACGATGCGCATGGTGGATCTCTTGGGGTAGGGCGTCGGTGCGGCGCGACGAACGGCCGCGTGCCACTTGCGAGGATACTCGGCAGTCCGCTACTGGACGCGCGCCTCCGCAGGCCCTCGCCCGAGTGCGTGCATGCGCTCCTTCGAGATGCCGACGGGGACCCAGAGGATTCCGATCGATCGCCGCTCCGTCCGAGCTCGTGCGCGACGTGCAGCGATGCCGTCCGTGCCGCGACCGCCGCATCCAATCGCGTCACGTCGCCTCTCTCCGTCCGCAACCAGAGCCGGCTCGGCCTGCACGGACCAGCGCGACATGGACCGGAGTACCAGGATCGATGACGCTCGCGAGGCACGCTAGTCTCTGACGTTCCATGGTCCGCCTACGCGCCGTCGTCGTGCCCCATACGCACTGGGACCGCGCGTGGTACCTCACCTTCCAGCAGTACCGGGTCCACCTCGTCGAGTTCGTCGACGGGCTGCTCGAGTTGCTCGAGCAGGACCCGACGTTCCGCTCCTTCACGCTCGATGGCCAGATGGCGCTGGTCGAGGACTACCTGGCGATCCGACCCGAGGCGCGCGCCCGGATCCGCGCGCTCGTGGCGGACGGTCGACTCGAACTGGGCCCATGGTTCGTCCTGCCCGATGCGTTCCTGCCCAGCGGGGAGGCGCTGATCCGCAACCTGCGCCGGGGGCTCCGGCTCGCGCGCGCTCTGGGCGCGGAGCCGCGTGACGGGTACATGCCCGACTCGTTCGGACACATCGCGCAGATGCCGATGATCCTGCGCGGCTTCGGGCTGCGCTCGTTCCTGTTCATGCGCGGGCTCTCGCGCGAACAGTGGGAGCGTCTGGGTTGCGAGTTCCGCTGGCGCGCCAGCGATGGCAGCGAGGTGACGACCATCTACCTGCGCGACGGCTACCTCGATGCGAGCGCTCTGGGGTTGCCCGAGGCGTTCGGCGACTTCGAGGGGCTCGAGCCGCGCGTCGAACTGGCCGTCGAGCGCGTGACCGCGTCGCTCGCGTCGCGCGCGGGTCGCCTGCCGTCGGGCGGCGCGATCCTCCTGAACGGATGCGACCACATGCCGTTCCAGCCAGAGTTGCCGACCTTGCTCGCGGATGTGCGCGCGGCGCTGCCCGAGATCGAGTTCGTGCACGGCGGCATCGCCACGTACCTCGACCACGTCGAAGGATCCGGCGCGGCGCTCCCGGTGCACACGGGCGAGCTGCTCGGGAACGAGCACAATCCGATCCTCTCCAGCGTCTGGTCCGCGCGCGTCTACCTCAAGCTGGCGAACCACAGGGCGCAGTGGCTCCTCGAGCGCGTCGCGGAGCCGCTCGCGGTCGCCGCGGGTCGTCGCGGCGAAGCGCTGATGGCGCTCGTCGACGAGGCCTGGCGGCTCCTGATCCTCAATCACGCGCACGACGACATCTGCGGGTGCAGCATCGACGCCGTGCACCTCGACGACGTGGCGCGCTTTCGCGAGGTCGAGGAGATCGCCGCCAGTGTGGCCGCGGAAAGCGTGCGCGAGCTCGCGCGGAGACTCGATCTGCGACGCGACGGTTCGAGAACGTGGTTGTGCGCTCTGCGCACGGCCTCGGTGAACACGCCCGAGATCGTGGAAGCCGAGGTCTTCGTCCCGCGCGTCGAGGGCGTCGTCGCGCCGAGCGCGGTCGCGGTGTTCGACGCAGCGGGCCGAGGGATCGCGGTCCAGATGATCGCTGTGGACCGCGATGCGTTCCGCGCGCGACACCTGGATGCGGGGCGTGGGACCCGTCTGCGCTTCGCGTTCCTGCTGCGCCAGCCGGCGTACGCGATCGCTTGGCTCCGCGTCGAACCGCGCGAGCACGGGGTCGAACCCGACGTAACCAAACCCGACGTAACCAAACCCGACAGGGCCGAACTCGACAGGGCCGAACCCGCTCGCGCGAGCAGCTCGACGATCGCGAACGCGGAATGGCGCATCTCCATCGACGCCGAGGGCCGTGTCGACATCGAGCACGAGCCCACGCGGACCCTCCTCCGCGATGCCGTCGCCTTCGAGAGCACGGCCGACCTGGGCGACGAGTACACGTACGGGCCGGTGCCCGAGGAGGCGCCGCTGCTCACGCGCGAACTCGAAGCCACGGAGATCGGAACGACCACCCGCGGTGCGGTGTACTCGGAGCTGCGCGCCGCCTGGCAGATCCGGAGTCCGCGGATGATCGCCGCGAACGAGGCCGGGGTGAGCGTCTCGATGCGGATCCGCCTTGCGCGCGACGGCGGGCCGCCCGAAGTGCGCGTCCGCGTGCACAACGAGGCGCGCGACCATCGGCTGCGTTTGCTCCTCGCGACGGATGGTCGTGCCACGCGGTCACTCGCCGGCGGGGCCTTCGAGATCCGCGAACGTTCGATCGTCCACCCGGAGACGCCGGAGAGCGCGCCCGAGCGCTACGCGGCGTTCCCGGGCGAGTTCGAGTATCCGACGCAGTTCAGCCGCGATTTCGTCGCCGTTCCGGGAGAGCGGGCCTTCCTCGTGGTCGCGCACCGCGGCCTGCACGAGTACGAGCTGATCGAGGGCGAGCGCACGCAGCTCGCGCTCACGCTCGTGCGCTGCGTCGGCAAGCTCTCGCGCGGCGACACGCGCTGGCGTCGGGTCCAGGCCGGGCCGAGCGTCGACACGCCGGATGCGCAGTGCCTCGGGACGCACGAGTTCGAACTGCAGCTCGGCCTCGAGGCGCCGTCTGTGCCGACGTCCGCCCCACCGTCCGCCCCACAGTTCGCCCCACAGTTCGCCCCAC
>Ga0163149_10002503_pt1 | contig 21913 bp, 20 predicted proteins | sample OliLakLV19MP5G1_FD_148604 | JGI IMG/M metagenome (GOLD analysis project Ga0163149, IMG submission 148604) | Freshwater microbial mat bacterial communities from Lake Vanda, McMurdo Dry Valleys, Antarctica - Oligotrophic Lake LV.19.MP5.G1 | ecosystem: Environmental > Aquatic > Freshwater > Lake >...
ATTGTATTTAGGGGCTGCATTTACACATTCACTTAGTATATTTTTTCAAGATTATTTAAGACTATTCATTTCTTCATTACAATTAACAACACCTAACTGTTGTTAATTTCAAAAAACAGCATTAGATTTGTACAAATGCTGTAAGTTTTTTTCTAAATAACCTCATTCATGGAAGATTACAATAAAATTATAGAATCGCTTGGAATTCGATTCATAAAAGCTAAAAATATTAAAATATTAAAACCCATATTTATCACCAACTATTATGATGTAGAAAACAGGCTGGTAATGCTTAACAAAGGGGAACTTTACTTTGGATCTGACCAAGCTAAGATTGAAGAAGGCGAACTTGTATTTATTCCCGGTGGCAAGTTGACACCAATCACATATGGACCAAAAAATGCCCTGAGAATAAACAATGAAGAATACGTTTCCAACAAACAAAAATATTTGGGAAGTGTAAAAGATCCCGATCAAATTGGAAACCTTGATGACACATTCAGCTACATTACTTTCGATGCCAAGGTATTTGACACCGTAAATTTTTTCTCCTCACTTGATATCCCACCTTTTAAGATTGCGAAAAATGAAATGATTTATAAATTCTTGATGGAAACTATCAAGGAACAATACTCTCAAAATCCTGGTAGAGACCGAGTAATCAAAATAAATACCGAACGAATAGCGATTGAGGTAATTAGATATGTGATTGCAAACGGCTTGTTCGTAGAGCAATTAGCCACGAACGTTACCTATTTTAAAGATCCAAGGTTAATTGATATTTTTGGCTATATAAAAGACCATTTGGGTGGCGATCTTTCCAATCAACAATTGGCCAATGTAGCCAATGTGTCTGAAGACTATGTTGGGCAGTATTTCAAAATGCTTACCGGCATAAACCCACAAGACTACATTGAGTACCAACGCATGGAGGCAGCAGTGAATTTGCTGAGAACAAGCAAATTAAGTATTAGAGAAATTGGAAAAGAGATCGGATATAAAGACACCGCGTACTTCTGCCGAAGATTTAAAATGATGTTTGGCATTCCTGCTGGGAAAATGAGAAGAAGAGAAACTGTGATGAATGTATAAATGTCCCCACCAAAAAAATCATTTTTTAGCTGGAACTTTAGCTTCAAACTATCATATTAGAGATTATATAACAACAATAAAAAGGAAGCACTTGTAGAAGAAATTTCTGTAAAAAAAGCCAGAGTAATAAGAAAGCTCCACGGACTTGAAAGAATGGCCATGACTTATGATGCCTATGACAATTGGGAACCTAAAAATGGCTTCAAATATGAACGGAAAAACGGCTTTGCAATAAAAAATGGCGACTTTATAAAAAATATTGAGAGGTATATAATTCTTAACATTCAAGACAAATTCATTAATACCGAGAGCTATAAAAATGAAAATAGAAGTGTACCAGAAACTCGCTGCAAGTTAAATGACCGCATTACCCGAATTCCTGACTTGGCTTTTTTTACAAAAGAGCAAATCCAATTTTCAGCTCAAAACCTGCATCCTATTCCTGAATTTGTAATTGAAATCATCTCAAAAAACGAAAACACATTTGAGACTGAATCAAAAATAAAGGAATATTTCGATGCTGGCGTAAAAACGGTTTGGCAAATTTTCCAGAATTAAGGCAAGTTTGGATATTTACAGGCTTCAAGTCAGCTGCTATTTGTACCGAAAATGATGTCTGTTCTGCTGATTCTGCCATTCCTGATTTTTCACTCACAGTAGACGATATTTTTAAATTGGACTAGTTGAAAATTCTAATAATTAGTTGGATGAATTTCATTATAAGGCTTTTCTATCGCATTTCTTAAAAGCTAACGATTGTTTTTAAATTTTGCAATACCCCTTTTTATTCCCTATATTGTCAAATGCTTACCTGAAAGGAACAAAAAGTATCTAATCAGAGTATTACTAATATGTCATCACAGTTACCAAAAGTGAATAAGGTTAGATTTTTAGGTGTTGCACTGCTACTACTTACCACTTTATTTTGGTCTTCTTGCTTTCGGGGTTACCAAATGTCAGAGAGTGAAGTTTCTGTTTTTTACAAAACCAAACTTTACAAACCCCATTTCAAAACTTATAAAATTGACAGCCGAACCATTCACTACGCTGAAGTAGGCAATGATAGCTTACCATTACTTTTATTTATACATGGTGCTCCAGGTGCATGGTGGGGTTATATTCAGTTGCTTGACGACAGTACTTTACAAAGGAATTTTCACATGATTTCGGTTGATAGAGCAGGCTATGGAAAATCGGGTTATGGTTTGGTAGAAAAATCGATAGAAAAACAAGCCAATTTTCTACAACCCATTATTGATAGCAACAAACACAAATCAATATATGTAGTTGGAAGGTCTTTTGGAGCTCCAGTGGCTGCCGCTCTGGTTGCTAATAATTCCGATAAAATCAAAAGCCTTTTGTTGCTTGGAGCTGATTTGGATCCTGAAAAAGAGCGTTTTTGGTGGTTTTCTTTCTTCGGAAGATTGTCTTTAGTACGGTGGTTGCTACCAAATTCGATGAATGTAGCTACAGATGAAAAGTACTCCAGAGCATTTGAGTTAAAAAAAATGATTCCACAATGGGCGAGAATTACCGTACCTACTACACTCATGCACGGGGCTGACGATTGGATGGTAGATACCTCAAATATTAATTTTGCAAAAAAAGTACTTACAAATGCTCCTTTACGCACTTTTATTTTGCCGCAAACCGGTCATGTGGTATCGAGCGAACGTCCTGATTTGCTTAAAAAGGAAATTTTCTACTATTTAGCCAAAAATTAATTGGCAATATAGATTTCTATCTCAAGTTCAATACCTTATTTATTTAGATAGGAATTGGCTTGAAATATTTGATTGCTGCATATCAATGTCGTGCCATTCGCCCAAATTGCCATTATCACATTTCTAATTATTATGAATATTTATTTTTTATGGGACCGAAATCTTTAAAAATTAAACCGAATAGGTATTACTATTTCTAAAACATTTCTGATTTATAAAATGATTTTCAGCGAAACCAAACTCAAAGGACCCTTTATTATTGATATTGATAAACGGGAAGACGAACGTGGCTTTTTTGCACGCACATTTTGTGCCAATGAATTTTCACAATACGGCTTACATACGGTGTTTCCACAAACGAACATGTCGCTTTCTAAGTATAAAAATACAATTAGGGGCCTGCACTATCAAATTGATGGTGCTGAGGAAGCCAAGCTGATTCGGTGCACCAAAGGCATTATTTTAGATGTGATAATTGATATTCGAAAAAAATCACCAACCTATTGCCAATACATTGCAGTAGAACTTTCGGCATTAAATTCAAGACTTTTATATGTACCAGAAGGCTTTGCCCATGGCTTTTGCACCCTTACTGATGATGTGGAGGTAAACTATCAAGTCTCTCAATTTTATAGTCCAGGTAAAGAAAGAGGCATTCGCTGGAATGATCCAATATTTGCCATCAAATGGCCTGTAGAAAGCCCCATACTCTCAGAAAAGGATGCCATTCATGCAGATTTTTTAAAATAAAAATATCAAGATTGCACCATTAGTTATCTTAATCTATGTGCAAAATCCTATATGCTACAATCTGTAACTAAATCTTTTAAAGAACAATTTTAAATAGGTTTCAATTTCTTGTTATCCACTCGCTTCTCCTTTATCTTCACGAAGTCTGCCAATAGAATAGGCAGTAACAACATATTGGTAATGGTGGCAAAGAATAAAGTAAGGCAGGTAAGCAAGCCCAGGGCTACGGTTTGCCCAAAGTCAGAGAACATAAATATGCCAAAACCAATCAATAGCACTCCAGAAGTGTAGAGCATACTTATCCCCGCATCTTTTATGCTTCTGGTTACGGCTTCTAAAATAGTGATTTGCCTATTTGCGATTTCCTGTTTGAATTTGCTGAGAAAATGGATGGTGCTATCGATAGTGATACCAAAAGAAGTGCTGAAAATAACCGCAGTACTGGTTTTGAGTCTGATGTCGAACAAGCCCATAATACCAAGTGTGATTATCATGGGTATTATATTTGGAATAAGTGAGATAAAAATAATTTTCACATCGGTAAACATAAATGCCATCATTACAGATATTAACAGAAAAGCAAATACCAAGCTTTGTCCCAAATCGTTTATTAAATATTGATTACCCTTTAGGAATAAAAGGGAAGTGCCAGTAAGGCTCACATCTGTATTTGAGTTTCCAAATACCGATGCAATGGCTGGCTTTATGTGCTTTTCAACAAGTGAGTCCATCTTTATAGTGCCCATATCGGCTACTTTGAGTGAAATACGAGCGGTACTGGCGTTGCTATCTACCAAAGCATTAATAAAACTAATTTCATTGCTACTCTTTTTTAAGTACTTAGCTAAAAAAGCTTTCTCACTATTTGTAGGCAAACGGTATGCGTTAGTGTCGTTATTATAATAAGCTTGAACTGAGGCTTTTACCAAGGTATTAATGGACATCGGGGGTGAAATACCACTTATTTTCTTCAGCTCAGTCTCTAATTCATCAATTTTATTTAAGTTTTTAATATTGTAAATAGCCCTTTTGGTATGGAAATCTACCATTATCTCTAGTGGTAATACACCCCCGAAATTATGTTCGAAAAATTCCAAGTCGCCTTTGATTCCGGTTCTTCCCTCAGGGAAATCATCGACCATGTATGATATGGCTTTTACCCTGTATATACCATAGGCTGATACCAACAAACAGATTGCAGTAAAAGAATATACTATCCATTTATGCGATTTTACTATCCAGATTACCTTTTCAAGCATAAAACTTAGCGTTTTCTTATCTAGGTGCATCATTTGCTTGGTATTGGGTACGGGCAGGAATATAAATAATATAGGAATGATGGTAATACTTATCAAAAAAGTGGCTACACTCATAATACCGGCAATCATGCCAAACTCATATATAATAGTGATGTCGGTAATAAGCAAAACGAAAAAGCCGACAGCGGTATTGATATTGGTCATAAAGGTTACGAAGCCAATTTTCTCAATTACTCTACTCACTGCCTTCAATTTGTTTCCATGTTTCTTAAATTCATGATGATATTGATTGAGCATGTAGATGCAATTAGGAATACTAATAATCACAATAAGTGCCGGCAGCATTCCGGTGAGGATGCTGATTTTGTAACCGAACAATACGGTAAAGCCCATGCTCCATACCACTGTAATACAGATTACTATAACTGTAAATAGTAAGGCGTAAAAGGAGCGGAAAAGTATATAAAGAATAATACAGGTAACCAATGCTGAGAGAATAGTCATCAGCATAAACTCATCTTTAAAAAGCCCTGTGTTGATAAAGCGGATGTATGGCAACCCGGCAAAATGAGGCTTAATTTGAGTGTCCACCTCAAATTTTTTACTCAAATCTAATGCCGACTGTATGGTGGCAGCTCTTTTTTCGGTGTTCAGCACTTCTTTATTTATCACCGCAGCCACTACCGTAGCTCTCGATTGAGGATTATATATCAATCCTTGGTAAATTTTAGAAGCTGCGAATACAGCCATTACGCTATCGAGCTGCACTTGAGTCTGCAAAGTGTCTGTGAAAATTAGCTGGGTAGCAAATTTCTCATTTTCCTTATCCCGTATTATCTGTTTGGCTGTAGGAATGGCAATCACCTCATCTACTCCATATATGGCTTTTAATTCGCGACACAATACCACAAGTCGATTGAAGTTCCGAAGCTCATACAGCTTCTTTCCATCAAGTCCAATGATAAAAGTATTGCCATCTTCACCAAACTTTTTTAGAAAAGTATTGTAAAAAACCATGTCTGGATCATTATCAGGCACAATCTTGCCGTATTCGTACGACATTTCAAGCTTTGTAGCTTCATAGCCTAAGAAAGCAGTAAATGCAACAAGTGCTACTACAATGTAAATTCTAAAGGTGACAATCCACCTGGTAATTGCTAACCACATTTGATATTAAATTGAATTGATGGGAGAAGGGGCAAGGTAGCGGGAAAAATAAAAACGTTGCAGACTAGAATAATAAATAAGGAAAACGCACAATACGATTACTCCAGGCGCAATCCACTGCACATTGTAGCACCCAGCAGCGAGAATTATTAGTACGAAGCGAGCGAATTCAAGATGAAATACCCATTTTCGCTGTTCCATTATGGCTCCGCAGTTAATTAGTGTAAGCACTATACCAGTCACAATGGCGTATGTCTCCCAAATTTTGAGTGCCTGGCTGAAATACAACAATAATATAAGTGCCAAAAGCGAAAAGGCCATTTGATACACAATATATTGCTTAAACAAATCGGATATTTTGCCTTTTATTTTTTTGGTAAGGAAAAATTTCTCCGCCTTTTTGCGAATATTGGGGTTGATCAAATCAGGCTTTCCGAAGAGTATTTTTAATTTGTTGACCCATCTTTTTTCAAGTTTTACCGCAGCATACAGCTCTACCCACACGTGAAAAATTTGCCAAATGAGGCTTCGGCTAGTCAACGGCTTTGTAAGGCCAAATTTCACTTGTTCCTTTTCTTCTGCAAATGTGCCAAATAGCCGATCCCAAACAATGAAAAATCCCCCATAATTTTTATCCAAATATTTTTCATTGCTACCATGGTGCACTCTGTGATGCGAAGGCGTCACCAAAAAATATTCAAGAAACCCAAGTTTTCCCACCATTTGGGTATGCGTGAAAAACTGGTAAACCGCATGAATGAGCAACATCAATACAATCATAGGTGCTGTGAAACCAATAACTGGTAAAATACACCAAAACAAAAGCCTCACAAATGATTGCAAGATAGTAACCCTAGCCCCCACTATATAATTAAACTCCTTGCTAGAGTGGTGCACAACGTGCTGTGCCCAGAAAATATTTACCTCATGGCTAGCTCTGTGGTACCAATACCACAGAAAATCTACCAACATAAACATGATAAGCCAGTTCAATGCTGTTGGCTTAATGACTAAAATAGCAAAATGGGTTTGCAAATATTGATACACAAAATAGAAAAACCCGGCAAAAAGCAGGCTACACAACCTGTCGATAATGCCAATAGAAAGATTGCTGATGGTATCAGGAAAGCTGAAATACTTTTTTCCCCTCTTTTTAGAGAAGTAAAATTCTAATGCCATAATGGCTAAAAGTACGGGCAATGCAAGTGCAACAGATTCCATTTGCAACTAAAATATAATAATCAGTTCGTGACACAAAAATACAGAATAATAATTTAGCAATAATTCATGTCTAATATATTATTGTAAAAAGCCAGAATAGAGAATTGTATTAAAGAATTTTGTATGAGATAACCATGAAGCTTAACTCGGTTGCAAACACCAATAAATATCGAACCCATTTTTTTTATAGTTATCAGAATAAATTTTTATTTTAATGGTGTTGTTAATAATTATGTGTACCTTGCACGCCAATTAATAACAATAATAATGAAAGAAGGAGTAGTAAAATTTTTCAATGCAACAAAAGGTTTCGGTTTCATTTCTCAAAACGATGACAGAAACGACATCTTTGTACATTCATCTGGTCTTATAGATGAGATTCGTGAAAACGACAAAGTAAGGTTCAAAGTAGAACAAGGCCAAAAAGGTCTAAACGCAGTTAATGTAGAAGTTATCTCATAATTCCCATTATACTAGGAAAAGAGGCATTCATCAAATAGGTGGATGCCTTTTTTATTTTATAGTTGCTTGGCATTTGAATAAAAAAGCATAATTTTTGCATTCTCATAAGAGACTTTACATAAAAAATTTAACAACAATCCAAACCCCTTTTTATAATGAGCTATATTGAAGATATTGTGGCCCGTCAGATTTTTGATTCACGCGGCAATCCTACTATTGAAGTAGATGTGTATACCGAAAATGGCTGCATGGGTCGTGCTGCTGTTCCCTCTGGTGCATCAACAGGGGCTCACGAAGCCGTTGAATTGCGTGATAACGACAAGAAAAAATATGGTGGTAAAAGCGTATTCAAAGCCATTGAAAATGTAGAGAAAATAGCCAATGAGCTAATGGGTGCAGATGTATTTGACCAAAACGGCATCGATCAATTGATGATTGAGCTTGATGGCACAGACAATAAAGGCAAGTTAGGAGCCAATGCAATATTAGCGGTATCGCTTGCAGTTGCCAAAGCTGCTGCCGAAGAATCTGGATTGCCTTTGTATCGCTATGTGGGTGGTGTAAGTGCCAACACTTTGCCAATACCAATGATGAATATTTTAAATGGTGGTGCTCATGCCGATAACGGAATCGATTTTCAGGAGTTTATGATTATTCCTTCTAAAGCAGAATCATTTACGGATGCCATGAGAATTGGATCTGATATTTTCCACACACTAAAAGGCGTGTTGAAAAAGAAAGGCTACGCAACCAATGTAGGCGATGAAGGTGGCTTTGCCCCAAATATTAAAGACAATGTAGAAGCTGCCGATATTATATTGAAAGCTATTGAAGAAGCAGGCTACAAACCCGGCAAAGAAGTATTTATGGCAATGGATGCTGCTACGTCTGAATTTTATGATGCTGATAAGAAATTATATACTTTCAAAAAATCGGACGGTAGAGTACTTACTTCCGATGAAATGGTAGACTATTGGAAAGGTTGGGTAGAAAAATATCCTATCATATCGATTGAAGACGGTATGGCCGAAGACGATTGGGCAGGTTGGAAAAAACTCACTGAAGTATTAGGCTCTAAATGCCAATTGGTGGGTGATGATTTGTTCGTTACCAATGTAAAACGCTTGAAAAAAGGAATAGAAGAAGGCATTGCCAACTCAATATTGATAAAAGTAAACCAAATTGGTACTTTAACAGAAACCATTGCTGCAGTAAATATGGCGAAACGCAACGGCTACACTTCAATAATGAGCCATCGTTCGGGTGAAACTGAAGATTCTACTATTGCTGATTTGGCTGTGGCATTGAATACAGGTCAAATAAAAACTGGCTCTGCTTCTCGCTCTGATCGTATGGCTAAGTATAATCAGTTGCTAAGAATAGAACAAGAATTGGGCGAAACTGCTTTCTATCCTAACAAATTGAAATACTAGTTTTCAATTATTTCCTTAATAATGCAATAAAAAAACCTCATCAATTTGATGAGGTTTTTTTATTGGTTTTTTTCATTCTTCCTAATTTTACACAGCTTCAAAATAGTTTGCATGTTCGTTTTGAATTCTGAGCAGATTGCTATATACGCCTTTTTCAATTCGAATTAGTTCTTGATGTGTACCCGATTCGGCTACTTTCCCATGTTGCAATACCACAATTTTGTCTGCATCGCGAATGGTAGATAATCTGTGGGCAATGATAATGGTAGTGCGGTTCTTCATCAATTCATTTAAAGCTACTTGCACTAAATTTTCTGATTCGGAATCTAATGCACTCGTGGCTTCGTCCAACACCAATATTGGCGGGTTTTTCAAAATTGCTCGTGCGATAGCAACTCTTTGGCGTTGTCCACCTGAAAGTTTTACACCACGTTCACCCACTATTGTATCTAATTTTTCAGGAAAAGCATTGATAAATTCCAGTGCGTTGGCTTTGCGAGCGGCTTCTAGTATCTCATTTTCAGAGGCATCGGGTTTTCCATAAGCTATATTTTCTCTTATCGTTCCCCCAAATAAAAGCACTTCTTGAGGCACAAGCCCAATATTTTTCCTCAGTTCAAATAAAGGTAAATCTGCAATTGATTTGTTATCAACCGATATTTTGCCACTATCTAAGTTGTAAAAATTCATTAAAAGTTGGGTGATGGTAGTTTTCCCGCCACCGCTTTGCCCCACAATGGCTATTTTTTGTCCAGGGTAAATTTCTAAATCTAATCCTTTTAATACTTCAATATCTTTTCTTGTAGGATATGAAAAGCGTACTTCTTCGAATTTCACAAAGCCATTGTATCTGGTTTCTGAGTAGGTTAAGTTCTCATCCTGAGCCTCTTGTTGTTCGTCTAAAATCTCCAAAACACGTTCGGAAGAGCCAATTGCTTTCTGCAACTGGCCGTACATGTCGCCCAAGCCGCCAACTGAAGCGCCAATAAAAGAGGTATAGATGATAAAAGACGTAAGGTCGCCAATGGTGATTTCGCCTTTACTCACCAAGCCTGCTCCATACCACAGCACCATTACAATTCCCCCAAATAAGGCAAAAATTACAAACGATATAAATGCCCCGCGGTATTTGGCAGCTTTTAAAGCATTGGCAACTGTTCTGGCAATTGCTGACTTGTAGCGTTCGGTTTCCAGTTTTTCATTGGTAAATACTTTTACCACCTGCACCGATTGCAGCGTTTCTTCTACTACTACATTTGCTGCGGCCAATTCATCTTGTGTTTTCTTGGAAAGCAAACGAATAGTTTTGCCAAAAAACATGGCAGCCACCACTAATAGAGGAAAAGTAAGCAACATAAAAACCGAAAGCTGGGTAGAAGTTACCAATATAATAGCAGTGCCTATTACCAAAGTGAAAATTTGCCTTAGAAATTCGGCTATAGTAACTGAAAGCACATCTTGCAATTGAGATACATCGGAAGTAATGCGACTGGTAAGCTCGCCCACTCTACGCTTCTCGAAAAACTCCATTGGCATGTAAATCAGTTTGTTATATAATTTTTGCCTAATATTAGCCATCGCATACTCGCTTACTTTCGAGAATAGCAATATTCTGAAAAAAGAAAATACCGATTGCAACAGTAAAATGCCAACCAATGCAAATGCAATTGTGTTTATATTAGCAAACCAGCCTTCGCCTTTTCCAATAGCTGCGTCAATTAATTTGCCTGTTAAAAGTGGAAATGAGAGAATGGTGGCGTTGGATAATAATAGGAAACCTAACCCTGTAAAAAATAATGTGGCATAAGGCTTTATGAAATCGGTAAGCTGCCATGCCTTCTTTACCCTATTTGATGTTACTTTTTTCTTGTCTTCACTTGTTACTTCTCTACTTTCGTATCTATTTTTTGCCATAATACTGTAAAATTAGGTAAATTATTCACCTAAAACTTTATACATTCTTTGTAATTTAGAATTTAAACATAACTTTGTTTGAGTAGGTTTCTATTAATACTAATAAACTAGTCCAAAATTTATGGTACGCGAAGAAGAATTTAAACATTTTTATAAGGATGATTTGGTTCATTCATTGGTTTATACCGAAAAAGACAGAAAATCAATACTGCTTCAATTAGTGTTGTCAGGCGTGTTGCCTCTGGTATTGATTCCAACTTCAATATTTGTATATATTGAAACAAAGCAAGAGCTATTTCTGATTCCAGCTATCATTTTACTTATAGCACCACCTATATTTATAAACTATTTATTGGGGGATACTTATTTCTATAAGAATTTTAAAAAGAAAATTATTGGCAAAATAATTAAATACATAAATCCATCCTTAGAATATGACAACCTTAATAAAGTAGATGATGCAGAATATGACAACTCAGATTTTTTCAAAAATAAAAATACAGTTGTGTATGGCGATGATCACGTGGCGGGAAAATTAAACAATGTAAGCATTCAATTTTCAGAATTTTTAGCTGAATACAAATCAAAAGAAGATCAAAAAGTGGCCAGTAACAAATACCAATTTCGGGGTTTATTTTTTGTGGCAGAATTTGACCGAAATTTCTCTACCAATGTAGTGCTTTCCACGGTTGGCGTTCCTTTCCCTGAAGGTGAAGAAGACTATGAAATTGGCAACAGCCTTTTCGATAAGCTGTTTTACATTAGGATTGCAAAAGGTAAAGAGGACATTAAAAACACACTTACTCAGGCAGTTATCAACTCCTTATTGGAAATACAGCACGATATTCATAATGAATTCATGCTCTCTTTTGTAGGTAATAAGGTATATTTTGCTGTTTACCACGATGAAGATTTATTCGAACCTACCATTTTTCAATCGATGATGAATTACGATAAAATCAAAGGCTATTTTGATGATTTATTTTTCCCTATTGTATTCCTAGAAGGGCTTACAAAAGAACATAACTAGCAGTATTTAAATAAATAAAAATTTAAACCCTTGGCATATTTTAATAAGTCAAGGGTTTTATTATGTCCTTAAAACAATTAAGGGTAACAATTGTTGAAAGAGCATGAGTGAATATTCTATTAAAGATTTGGAAGTTTTATCGGGCATAAAAGCTCATACATTGCGTATTTGGGAGCAACGGTACAATATTATAGCTCCCGAACGCACCGATACTAATATCAGAAAATACAATAGTGAAGATTTGAAATTGCTACTCAATATCTCCCTTCTAAACCAAAATGGCTATAAAATCTCGAAAATAGCCAATATGTCGGCCGACCAGCTATATCAGGAGGTAGTGATGCTTACAGATAAAAACTCTAAATACCCCGATCAAATTCATGCTCTTACATTGGCCATGATTGATATTGATGAAAACCGATTCGAGAAAGTGATGGCGAGGAATATTTTACAATTTGGGCTTGAAAAAACGATGATAAATATCATTCATCCTTTTCTCACCAAGGTTGGGCTGATGTGGCAAACGGGGTCTATAAATCCGGCACAAGAGCATTTTATGTCAAACCTGATACGCCAAAAGTTAATTGTAGCTATTGACGGGCAATATAGCACACCCAAACTAAATGCTAAAAAATACTTGTTATTTCTGGCTGAAGGTGAATTGCATGAATTGAGCCTATTATTTACACACTACATTATAAAATCTCGCCAGCAAAAATCTATTTATTTAGGGCAATCTTTGCCTTTTGACCATTTGATAGCTACCTATAAAGACCATAAGCCTGATTTTATTGTGTCGGTACTCACAAGTGTGCCTGGGCAAGCAGAAATTCAAAAATTCATCAAAAAACTGAGTGAAACATTTACCGATACCAAAATTTTATTATCAGGATTTCAAGTAATAGGGCAAGATTTAGATTCCCCACAAAATGTGGTAATTTTAAACAAAGTAAGCGATTTGATGGAGTTCGTTGAAGAAAGTTGAATTTAAATTTATTCATTTTTTACTACCAATTCATAGTGATAGTATTGAGTGAAAAACGTAATGATAGAGGTAAAAAATACTAAAAATATTATTGCTAACACATTGATTTTAAATAGAATAGCTAAAAAACAAAAAATAGCGATTATGAATATCAAGTTTGAAAATCGCTCTTCTGCTGCTATTTTTAAGTATAGACCACTGTAATATAAGCTCATCAAACTAACTCCGAATAAATAGCCGTAAATAGGTACATATATAGGCAAAGTATCCCAAGCATACCTATATAAAAGAAACAATTCTGGAAGCAATAGTATGGCGAATATAGCCACGGCCATCAACCATTTTTTATGCCGCAGTATAGGCAGGTTCCTAAACCATAAAAGGTTTACATTTTCAAAACTATAATAGGAGCCAACCAATGCAAAATTGGGCAAAAACCCCATTAATACGACTACTAATAGTGGCCTTATATCATCATTATCTGTTTGTAAAATCTGTACCAATCCCAAAAGTAATATTGCAGACAACCCCTTTGAAATCAGCAGTTTAAGCCATTCATTTTCAAATAAGTGGAAAAAGAAAAAGCTGAAGTATGGTTTTTTAAATCGAAAATTTAATACAAGAAAAGCAGCATTTGAAAGGCTAATATCTGGGCTGGAAATGGCTTTTTTATAAATCAAAACTGGGTATATTCCCGATACAATTACAAACAATAGAATATAAATCAACTGATTGTAAAAAGCTAAGTTTACCGCCATCCCACTCACAAATACCGCATAAGCAATAGCAGGTGCAAAGAGATATAAATGAATAAAGAAGAGTGCCAAATAAAGAGAGGCCTTTTTTGAAATAGATAAATGGTACAAAAATATATTCTCTCTCTTTCGTAAAAAACGAGTAAAAAAACTGATAATCAGTATGTTGTAAAGCGTCCACATCAGGAAATAGAGGCTGATTAACAGACTTGAGGATAATATAAAAGTATTTAAAAAAATATGGTCGCTACTTTTAAATAAACCAAAACAGATATAAAGCCCGATAAGAAAAAACAGTGCAAATTCCTTGTAGAAAGAGCGAACTACAGTTTTAGAAAGGATTGAAATTAGTATTCTCAAGGTTGGCTTATGTGTTTAATCGTTTGATTTTCAACTAAATATTGGGCCTTAATAGGCAAAGTATCCATCTCTTTGCTTTGATGCGATGAGATTAAAAAGCCAACACCTTTATTATAATATATTTGTATTAAAGAGGCTATTTTTTCAGTAGCAACCACATCAAGAGTTATAAGTGGTTCATCAAGAATTATCAATTCCGGATTACCTAGAAATCCCAAAACCAACGACAATTTTTTTAACATTCCACTTGAATAGCTCCCTGTTGGATTTTTAGTAAACGACTCTATTTCAAGATATTGCATCAAATCCGAAACTTGTTCTGGCTTCGCATTTTTCATCTTACCTACAAAATCTATCAAATCTATTCCTGTTAAATATGTGGGGTAAAATGGCTCTGCTTCGGCATAGTTTACTAGCCCTCTATACATTACAGGCATTTTACGTTGGTCTATATTTTCATTTAGCACAATGTTTCCATCAAATGGTTGCAACCCAGCAATAGATTTGAAAAGGGTAGATTTTCCTGAACCATTGGCTCCTTTTATCCAATAGATGCCTTTTTCAAACTGCAAACTAGAGATTTCAATGGCCAAATAGCCTGCGTATTCTTTTTTAAAATTTGTGAGGGTGAGCATGTGAGGTAAAACGCCTGATTTTTCCTTAAAAGTATTGTTTTATATGATTCGAAAGTAGGAAATATTATACTTTTTTCAACATATATTATGCTGAATTTCATAATTGTAAGACATTTGGAAATTGATTAACAATAAACCCGGTATTATTTAACAAATGCAGTTGCATTATTCCGTATTTATTTATGTGATAGATAATCAAATGACTTAGATTAAACGAAGCAATGGAAGAAGATGCAGCTTTCATGAACTTGATGTTCAATTTCACTGCTTTTATTATAAAAGATGCGATTGACTCTAAGCAAATCAAACAAATTTTAATATTATCTTTATTGCTGTGTTTCATTTATCCTTCTAATGGCTTAATTCGATCAAACTACAACATTTTTATCACCCTATTTTTATTAGAATTTCAAAAAACCACTGCACCATTCCATAAATGTTAATCAAATGATAACGCAATTTTATAACAGTTGTATACATTAATTTCTTCTAGAAACCGTACGCATGGGAATCGTAAAAACATATATTAAACTATCAAACCCTCGTTTTGATGAAATAGATACCTTAGTTGTAGAGTGTCTTGTTGATACTGGTGCGTTACATTTATGCATAACTGAAAGCCAATGTATTCAACTTAAATTAGAGGAATCAGATAAAAGGCCTGTAACGCTTGCCGATGGATCTATACGTCAACTGCCTTATGTAGGGCCAATAAAAGTAGATTGGAATGGACGAATTAGCTATACAGGGGCAATGGTTTTGGGCAACCAATGTTTGCTAGGGGCAATTCCCATGGAAGATATGGATATACTTGTGCATCCGGCACAGCAAAAAGTGATTGCCAATCCATTACACCCAAATATTCCCGCTTCAATCGTATATTGAAATTTGGGATTGCTGGAAGCGAGATTTTGCAATTTAAACTAGCTACATTAGTGTAAAATATTTTTTTAAAAACGAGCTTTGCGTTACACTACAAAGCAATAGCAGTTATATAATGAATTTCAGTCGAAAAAATTATTCTGATGACACCCTAATAAAACTTTACAAAGGGCTTTTATTGCCACGCCTAATTGAAGAGAAAATGTTGTTGCTGCTCAGGCAAGGCAAAATCAGCAAATGGTTTTCAGCTTATGGCCAAGAGGCAATTTCTGTTGGCGTAGCTATGGCAATTGATGCAGATGAATGGCTTTTTCCTTCTCACAGAAATTTGGGAGTATTTACCTCAAGAGGCATTGCTTTGGAAAAGCTTTTTGCCCAGTGGCAAGGAAAATTATCGGGCTTTACTAAGGGGCGAGATCGCTCTTTTCATTTTGGCTCAAAAGAATATAAAATTGGAGCAATGATTTCCCACATGGCAGCACATTTGCCTGTGGCTGAGGGAGTTGCATTGGCTCATAAATTGAATGGTGAAAGTAAACTATCAGTAGCCTTTTGTGGAGATGGAGCTACCAGCGAAGGAGATTTTCATGAAGCTATGAACTTGGCCGCAGTATGGAGTCTGCCCATTATTTTTATCATTGAAAACAATGGTTATGCACTTTCTACACCAAATTCAGAGCAATTCAAGTGTTATAATTTGATCGACAAAGCTCCTGGCTATGGCATGGATGCTTTGCAGATTGATGGCAACAATATTTTGGAAGTATATGATGTAGTATCGCAATTGGCAAAAAGTTTGCGTGCAAATCCCCGCCCAGTATTGGTGGAAGCTTTGACTTTCAGAATGCGTGGGCATGAAGAAGCGTCAGGCACAAAATATGTTCCTGATGAATTGCTTGAAAAATGGTCAGCAAAAGACCCGATTAGAAATTACGAACAATATTTGGTTGAAAATTTCATTTTAGATAATACAGAAATAGCACACATCAAGGCACAAATTGATGAAGAAATAGAAAGTGCAATTGAGAAAGTGCAGGCTGAGACGTTGCCTTTTGCAAACGAACATATTGAATTACAAGATGTGTATGCGATTGCTGAACCTGAGGAAAATAACCCTGATTTAAGCGATACTTCTGAAAAACGTTTTATCGATGCTATCTCGGAAGCATTATTGCAAAGCATGGAACGGTACGAAAATCTGGTTTTGATGGGACAGGATATAGCAGGCTATGGTGGCGTTTTCAAAGCAACAGAAGGTTTGGCATCACAATTTGGCACAGACAAGGTACGTAATACACCTTTGTGCGAATCAGCTGTGTTGGGTGCAGCTTTGGGGCTTTCTATCAAAGGGTTTAAAACTATGGTAGAAATGCAATTTGCCGATTTTGTAACTTGTGGATTCAACCAAATTGTAAATAACTTAGCCAAATCACACTACCGTTGGGGGCAAAATGCTGATGTGGTCGTTCGCTTGCCCACAGGTGCAAGTACAGGTGGAGGTCCGTTTCATTCGCAATCCACAGAGGCTTGGTTTTTCAATGTGCCAGGATTGAAAATTGTGTATCCTTCCAATGCTTTCGATGCCAAGGGTTTGCTTTGTGCAGCCATTGAAGACCCAAATCCGGTATTGTTTTTTGAGCATAAAGCTTTGTATAGAAGCATAAAATCAGATGTCCCAACTCAATATTATACTTTACCAATTGGCAAAGCTGTTATTATGAAAGAGGGAAGTGATCTAACAATTGTAAGCTATGGGCTTGGGATAATTTGGGCTTCAGATGCGATAGAGGAACTCGGTATTGATGCCGAAATTGTAGATTTGCGTACCCTTTTGCCTTGGGACAAAGAAACAGTAGCCTCATCTGTGAAGAAAACAGGAAGAGTACTAATTCTGAATGAAGATACTACAACAGGAAGCATAAGTGCAGAAATTGCAGCTTGGATTGGAGAAAACTTATTTTCACATCTTGATGCTCCTGTACTTCGATTAGGGAGCCTAGATACTCCAGTGCCTTTTTCATCAAGTTTAGAAGAAAATTTTTTAGCAAAATCAAGATTAAAGGAGAAACTAAACGAATTGGTAAATTTTTAGTAGTTTTGTTATATGCGACTAACCTACTATTTATTGTTGAGCATATTAATTTCATTTTTATATCTACCTTCTTGTAGCACCAAACAATACCCTTGCCCTGCTTATGGAAGCAAGCCCAATGTACAAATTGATTCTACAGGACAATTTCAAGGTGGTTTTCGACACAATAAAGACAATAAAACTGGCTTAATTGTAAAGAAAAAGAATAAAAATATGTACGATCGCAAAAGTAACGCCCGAATTTTCTAAAGCATTGGAGACTAATAAAATACTTGCTACTTTTTTCCTTTGTGCTGAACTATTAATATCATTTTTAGCCTTTCCACAACAACAAAAAACCTATCAACCTCCCAAAAGAGGATTTATTAAATCTACTGAACAAAACCAACCCACAGGCTCCCCTGGTTATGTGGTAAACCAACAAACCAGTGCGGCTCAAAAGACCATATCTACTCCTAAGAAAAAGAAAAACAAGAAAAAAATATATAAGGCAAAATCGAAGAAGCAAAATATAGCCAGGACGAATGGCGTATCGGTTCCACCATCGCCAAACGATTACATTAGCTACGGCATTTCTGCCCCAACAGTAGAAAAAAATTCCAAAGCAATAACCAAGCAAAAATCAGTAAATCAACAACAACTCACTGGCGATGTTACTATAGCTAATACCAACAATATAAAACCACCTCGAAAAGAAGCTAAAAAAGGTGGTAATTTGAAAGGCGGCATTTCGCCAAGCCAAAGAAGTGCAAAATCGGCCGAACAAAACCAACCTACAGGATTAACTGATATTGCCGTGACTGAGCAAAGCAATGATGCCCAGAAGATAGTATCTACCCCACAAAAAAGAGTGAATGATAAAAAACGGATGGCTGCCAAGTCGGCAGCACAAAACATTGCCAATCAAAACGGCAATCCATATCCGCCATCGCCAAATGATTATGTGAGCTATGGCATTACAGCTCCGGAGTTGGAGAAAAACCCCAAACAGCTACGCAAGCAACAATCCAATACTGTGCAAAAAGCCACAGGTAATGAATTACTTGAACATCAATACAATATAAAACCGCCCCGTGAAGAAGCCAAACGTGGCGGAGTAGCCGTGTCGGGCGTTCCTGTACCCCAGAGAGGAATTAAATCTGCTGCTGAAACAGGGTTTCAGGGCGATAGAGAACCTAGAAGCGAAGGCATTGCCAATAATTCTTCTAAATCACTTGTGATTCCGATGCTTGCCAATTCGAAAGATGATGTTACCCACATGACTACTTATGAAGGTAAACTTCAGCCTAGAAGCGAAGGCATTGCCAACAATTCATCTACATCACTTGTGATTCCGATGCTTGCCAATTCGAAAGATGATGTTACGCACATGACCACTTATGAAGGAAATTACGAACATAAAAGTACTGGTAAAACGGATAATTCATCTACTGATCTGGTAATTCCAATTGCTCCCAAATCTTTGGCTGACGTTACTATACAATCAAATTATAGAGGCAATATCGACTACGGAAAGTTAGGGGAAGTTAGAGAAAAAATGAGAAATTCGAACGATGAAATTGGCTCAAATGTAGGAGATATTGTAGGCGTGTATCAGCAAATGAAAGATGCTGAAAAGAAAAATGCAGGCAAAGTAAGAGATTATAAGGGCAATCTTGATTACAATATATTAGCCAAGCGAGCGGCCCACCAAAAGGAATTGGACAAAGAAATGGGTAGCAGCCAAGGTGATATTGTAGGCCGGTATCAGAAAATGAAAGACATTGAAAAAGAAAGTGCAAAAGATGTGAAAGAATATAGAGGCACTTTTGATTATGGCATATTGAAAGACAGAGAAAACCTTAGAAAAGAAAAAGAAGCTGAAATAGCAAAAAATACGGGCGATATTATTGGTTCGTATATGGATATGCGAAATCGATGGAAAGAGCAAAATGAGAAAATAAAAGATTACAGAGGTAAAATAGATTACAATGTTCTCAAAAAGAATAAAGATAAAATGATAGCCCTCGATAAAGATATTTATAGCAACACTGGTGATATTCTCACTATAAGTTTAGAGAAAAAGAAATCGACCTTGCGAGAAAAATCCAGAAAAGCTACTTGGTATGAAGGTGATATGATAGTAACCAAACGTACCCGAAGCAACCACCCAAGTGCTGTGTACATAGAAGCAAAAGATAGCAAATCAATAGAAGCAAAAGAGCGGTTGAGAAAACGAATGATAAAAAAATATCGCCAACATAGGGAAAAAGAAGATCCAAAATATATGCAACAACCATTGCCTAGGCCACGCTACGATGAGCGAGAATACCAGATTTGGGAATCGAAAACACGTGAAGGAGATGTTGGATTTACAATCCAAGCTAAAGAAAGCAAGGCCACGGAAGGTAAAATAAAAAACGAAGAGAAATCGGAAGAAGAAACGACAGAAGAAGACGCCACAAAAGAAAAGAAATAGCTGTGAAAATCGCAACTGAATTCTCAGTGACTCATAATGTTAGAATTTTAAAAAATGATTTTAATTACCGGGGCCAATGGATTGATAGGTAGTTTCATCGCCCACAAGTGTGTTTTAGAAGGCCAATCTGTACGGATACTAACCAGAAAAAATGCCGATTTATCTTCACTATCCGATATTATTGATAAAATTGAAGTATTCGAAGGCGATATTTTAGATATTCCATTGCTTGAAAAAGCTTATGAAGGAATAGAGGAAGTAATCCACTGTGCCGCTGTGGTTTCGTTTGGCGATGTAGGCATCGATACATTATTTAAAGTAAATGTAGAAGGCACTAAAAATGTAGTAAACATTGCTTTGAAGAAAAACTGTAAAAAACTTATCTATCTAAGTTCTATTGCAGCCATTGGGCGTGATCCTAAAGTTAATTTAACAGATGAAAACACACTTTGGGTAGAATCAGACCTAAATTCACAATATGCCAAATCGAAATATGCAGCCGAGCTGGAAGTGTGGAGAGCAACAGAGGAAGGTCTCAACGCTGCAATCCTAAACCCTTCGGTAGTGCTTGGGCCTGGAGATTGGAATAAATCCAGCACGAAAATATTCAAAAATATATACGAAGGCATGGCTTTCTATCCCACAGGAACCACTAATTTGGTAGATGTGCGAGATGTGGCAGAGGCGGCTTGGCTACTTCTTAAATCAAATATCAGCCATGAGCGATATATTATTAGTGGGGATAATATGAGTTATTTTAACTTTTTCACTCAAATCGCTTTGGGCTTTGACAAAAAGCCTCCTTTTATAAAGCTATCTAAAAATATCGCTTTAATTTTATATTATATTTTGAAAATTATTGTCCCTTTTTATCTCCAAAGGAGGTTTGTAAACAAAGAGACCATAACCATTTCTGCAGCTGATTTCAGATACAACAATCAAAAATTCAAATCCGCATTTGGTTTTCAATATAGGCCAATCCAGGAAACTATCAATTGGGCTTGCCACACAATAGAGCGGAAATAATAGAAATTCCTTTTGAAATATTCCTTTCCTCGAGTCTAACACACAAAACACTCATTATTAATGGCGATATTTGAGCCTAAATGAAGTAGTATGTTGACAATAGATTGGCTAGGGAATATTTACAAATGGCTTTCCGTATTGATATTTAGTATGTTGAAGTTTGTGGGCGGTCCTTTGGCAGGATTTACCCTTCATTTAACCATTTTCGAAACAATTTTTTTTACCATATTAGGAATGATGATTTCTGTGGTAATAGTTTCTACTTGTGGCTTATGGATTAGAAATAAACTTCTAGTTCAATTCCTTAAGAAAAAACCAATTTTCAGCAAGAAAAACCGAAAGATTGTAAAAGTTTGGAATAAGTACGGAATTACAGGTGTAGCAGCACTTACACCCATACTTTTCACACCCATTGGCGGCACAGCTATTGTGGTGTCGTTTGGCGTTCCGTTATATAAAATATGGTTTTACATGTTTGTAGCGGCATTCTTTTGGGGTGTGAGCATCACTTTTACTTTGTATTTTTTCGGAGATTTGATGGGAATTACCAAGTGAAAATGATTGCATAATTAGATTGTAAAGGTTTAAAACCGAGACTGTAATTTGACACAAGGACAGAGACATCGCAGCATTTTAGCCTATCTTGAAAAAGAAGGGGAGTTAATAGT
>Ga0163149_10002513_pt1 | contig 21873 bp, 14 predicted proteins | sample OliLakLV19MP5G1_FD_148604 | JGI IMG/M metagenome (GOLD analysis project Ga0163149, IMG submission 148604) | Freshwater microbial mat bacterial communities from Lake Vanda, McMurdo Dry Valleys, Antarctica - Oligotrophic Lake LV.19.MP5.G1 | ecosystem: Environmental > Aquatic > Freshwater > Lake >...
AGTTTACGCCTTTCCATTTCTTTATCTAACTCATGTAACATGATGTTTGATAACAACGGGCTTAGCGGACTTCCCTGTGGCACTCCTTTTCTGCGCTTGATGAGTTTGCCATTTATTAGAATTGGTGCTCTCAGCCATTTGCGTATCAGGCGTAGCGTAGTTGGGCATTTTACCTTGTTGTGCAACAGTTGAAGTAATAAAGTATGATTTACTTCGTCAAAGAAATTTTTCAAGTCGATATCTACTATGTGTTGATATCCTTCATGAATGTATTGCTGTGATTGTTGTATACATTGGTGAGCATTTTTGTTCGGACGAAATCCATAGCTGTATGCCGTAAACTCCATCTCAAATTTTAGCGTGATGGCTTGTGCTACACATTGTTGGAGCCAACGGTCTACTACTGTTGGGATGCCCAACAGCCGTGTTTTTCCATTGCTCTTGGGAATCGATACTCCTAAGATAGCCTGTGGCAAATATTTTCCGTTGTATAATGCTGTTGCTATTTCGCCTATGTGGTGTTTCACATAGCTGCTTAGCTCCTTTATCTGCATACCATCTACTCCTGCTGAACCTTGGTTCTGCTTTACGTGACGATATGCCAGTTGCATATTTCTTCGGTTTAGTACTTGCTCAATCATCTTAATTTGTTTTACTCTTTTCTTTCTCTGTTTCTCTTTTAGGATAAAGCTTCCGCACTCGGCGAATCTTTATCGAATTGGAAACAACTTAATGTTCGGTCCTTCGTTGTTTTGTGAGGCCTCCCAACTTTTAGCGGGGCTCGTTGCTGCAACTACTATGACCTCGGCTGACTCCCTTTCACATATTGCTATGTAATTAGGGGCTCCCTTGGTAAGATAAAATTGCCTTCCATCTATCACTGCTGAATCTACAAGCTTGAGGTTTGGTTTTCTTTGCGCTTCGATATGGTGTGCTACCTTACCCACTCAAGCTTGCCTCTTATTCAGTTTCTGTTCGTCAGTACAGATGTTTGCAGTCTCGCTTACTTCAGTGCATCAATTACTCAATACCACCTTGCGACTTGCTAAAACTTTGGGACGTTAAAACCACGTTTAAGAGACTTTCACTCTCCGGCTTTCTTTCATTAATCAAAGAACTATATTTATCATTCAAGGCACACACAAGGGGTTTGCGATAGCGGGGGTGATGTGCTTCGCAGACACTTTTGTGGTTATTGGAAGTTCAGTTCTCCGAATGAAGTTTAGTGCTAATAAACCCCACCATCGCAAACCCCCAAAACGTAGGGGCTAGTTGTCCGACAATTCCATAGAAAAATTTGTTTCCTAATAAGGAAACTCGTATATTTGTAGAAATCTTTATCGAGTGACAGAAAAATTTCAGATTCAGTTTTTAGAGGAGGCCGCAAAGTTCCTTGACAGCCTTGACAAAAAAGCAAGAGAAAAAATAATCTATAATATTAGAAAAGCTCAAATAACTAACGACAAAGAGCTTTTTAAAAAACTGACTGAAGAAATCTGGGAGTTTAGAACACTATTTAATAAGACACACTACCGATTGTTTGCGTTTTGGGATAAAACAGACAAGGTTAATACTGTTGTAATTTCCACTCACGGACTTATTAAAAAGACAGATAAAACTCCGCATGGAGATCTCGATAAAGCAGAGAGACTTAGAAGACTTTACATTGAACAAAAAAATCGAAAAAAATGAAAAAGACAACTTTAAAAACATACAGCCTAGACGAAATTACCGACAAGCATATTGGTAAACGAGGGACTAGCAAGCGTGAAGCCTTTGAACAAGAGTTACGCCTTGACTTGCTTGGCGAAGCTATTAAACAAGCTCGCAAAGAACGCCACTTGACACAAGAGGAACTTGGAGAGCTTGTTGGTGTTAAGAAAGCACAAATTTCAAAACTTGAAAATAGTTTGACTGACGCACGATTCGAAACAATCATCAAAGTTTTTAAAGCATTGAATGCGAAAATAAATTTCAATGTGGAACTACTCAACAAAAAAGTTAAACTAGCCTAAGACAGACCCAACCAGCTCCTAACATGAACTGTGTAAAAAAACAAGAAAAAATGTTGTTTTATTTCACTACTGCATTAAAGTAAGTTGGGTCATATCTTCTTCCACTTTTTGCAATAGCAAATGCCTGTTTTAAAAGCTTATTGCACACGGCAATCGATGCAACCTTTCCGTTTTTACCCTTAGCACGTAGTCGTTCGTATAAGTTCTTGCATGCCAAATTACATTTGATGGCACTCATGCTGCACATATACAGGATGTTTCTAAGAGATCCGCCTCCAATTTTACATATTCGAATCTTACCCCTTACGCTCGTTCCACTTGTAAATATTTTGGGGCTTAATCCTGCCAACGATATTAGCTGACGATAGTTGTCCACTTTGTTAAAAGCATCTGTGAACACTATTAGCATAGCTGTGGCTCGCTTTCCTAAACCCGGTATACTCTTTATATTTTTCAATTCCTGGGGTGCCCAGTTCGATATTTTATTATCCAATTCCGCTTCCAGTTTTTTGATCTGAATTCCCAATTGAGTTATCAATTTGCCCAAGCTATTCAAAACAGCTTTATCCTGAAAGGGCACTACTTTTAAACTATGCTGCTGGTTAATTAACATTGTTTTTTGGCGACTCAATAATTCAAGCGCCTTTATCAGTTGTTGGCTTTCTAACTGCTCTTTACTGGGCACTCTCCACTGTTTGGTTTCCCTATGCTGACTATAGTGCCAGATCCATTTTGCATCTTTTTTGTCAGTCTTATTACGCTCATTATGCATTTGTATATAGCGTTTAACCTGCAACACATTTTCTGCACTTACTTTAACTCCCTTCGACTCAAGAAAAAATGCAAGCCTTAAATAATAAGGACCGCTGGTTTCCATTACGTACAAATGATTTCTCCCTATTGTTTTCAAAAGCTTTGCATGACCTTTTGAGTCATTACCTACTTTCAGATAAATTTCTTGACCTTCCTGCGTGTTGTAATAAACATCTAGTGTATCCTTGGATACATCAATTCCTACTGTGAATTTTTGGTTTTTCATTGTACTTTTGTTTTAGTGGTTACGGAATGAAATTTACATCCTGCTTTAACGATCCTAATTCATACGAGCTCTCTACGCTCAGTTGAACTGTACAAAGTTGATGTAAAGGAAAAAGGGGATTTGCATGTTAGACAAGCTCTATGGCTTTAGCGCACTGAAAATCTTTATCCTTTTCCCTCATTCCTTTACTTAAATTTAATGCTAATACAAACATAGGAGCGCATTATGTTCAGTTATTTAACGCATCCCTCTCACAAAATAACTCGCAGTATCTTCCCTCCTCTTACGTAATTCAGGATCCTCAGTAACATTCGCATAATCTTTATACACTTTTGCCATTGTGCCACGGGCATATAAATTATCACGAAGTGCATTCATTTGTGGTAACAATATATTTATTGCTAATGGGTAATTTTGTACCTGGTCATAAAATAAGGCGGCATAAACAGGAGCCATGTTTTCTTTTTCATCTTCCAGGCTATAATAAGGATTCATGAAATGATTTAAAGCACTGCACCATTTGGGCTCATCAATATTTCGCGGCCAGGTAAACAAGGATTGTATCTGTAAATTTGAATTGATTGCATTGTTGCTTTCACTTTCCTTTAAAAAAATCGCTGCTACAGGATCTACATACACCATGTTATATCCTTTTTTCCAATACAGATCAAGCTGCAGTTTCAATAATTGAGAAGTACTGATGACCACATAATTAAAATTATATTTCTCATCCAGCTCTTTAAACTTTTCGGGATGCAGGATCAATTGCATATACTGCTCAAAAAATTCAGGCGAATAAATATCCAGGTCGCGCAAATCGATGTACGATTTAAAATTGGGATACATGGACCACATCATATAGGATGAAACAAAATAATCTGAAAAGGCCGGACCTTTTATAGAATGTCTTTTAATAAACTCCGCTGCACCCGATGGGTTATGTAATAAGCTAATGTGAAAGCCAAATTTATTTTGCGAATCAACTGCCTTATAATATTTATTGCTTACCACACTTATGTATATAAAAATTGAAATTGCTCCAACGATCAATGCAGATCTCTTCTGTACACCTTTATAAAAACTCAGCTTGTCGATCTTTAAACTCTTAAAAGTCAATATCAATACCGTTGGTAAAAACGGAATGATTATTAATTCAGCAATGGCAATATTCCTGTTCGCGGTAAATGATAAATAGCCTATTAAAAAAATAAGCAGGATGCAAGCGATGATCACATTGGAATGTTCAGCAAAATTGTAATTGTTCTTTTTAGAAGCGTTTAATCTTTTGATCCAAAAAATTAAAACAATAACAAACAAAGCAATATGCAATTTGGCTTGCAGTGTCCAGTATTCACTATGCGTAAAATTATAAAGCTCAGTGGTAAATTTATTTGCGCCAAGCTGACCATAGATCTCAAACGGTTGTTTCCAGAGCTGGATACCATATGGATTAATAAGAATGGCCGCAAGCATTGCAGCAAATAATAAAACGGAACGGATCAATACTTGTTTATCCGCCGCTTGTCTATTTCTGAAATAATAAAATGTATTGCCTGCAACAAATGCAATTATCAATATCAATCCAAGTGGATAACCTTCGTGCATATTTGCCCAAAGGCATTGTAAAGGAACGAGCCACCATACCTTTTTCCATTCCAGTTTCGGATTATTCAGCAGAATATAAAAACAAACCGAGATCATTAAAAAACTGACCATCTCCGGCCTGCCTGCCATACGTGATTCAGAAATTATGAAAAACAACCAAATACAAATTGCTGCAAAAGAAAAAGAGAACGTAACATTCATGTACTTCGCGATAAGCTTCATTGTTTTGATCATTACATATACGAGCAGCGCATTTATTATACATTGTAATAATATAACGCCATTAGGGCCGCACACCTTTTCGAGAAGCGAAATAAAAATTTCGTATAGCCATTTCACATTTATCCAGGGTACTCCCGCATGAGTAAAAGAGAAATCATCAACACGGGTAATGGCCTTATGCGCAAGCATCCATTTTCCGGAAAGAAGCTGCCACCAGATATCAGGCTCCCTCAGTTCTTTTACCCCGAAAGCAAAAGCAAGGAGATATAACAGAAAGCTATTCAGGTGCTTTTTAAGGAATTGCATCAAAAAATTATACTAAATTGTGTATGAAAATAAGTAATATAAACTACTTTTGAAGAAATTATACTACGTGATATGAATTATAAAACGTACATACTTTTATTCTCAACCGTGTTTGCGATCTCATGCGGTGGAACAAAAGAAAAAGATACTACTGATGATATTATGTCGGAAGTACAACAGAGCGCAGAGCTTGCTATGTCGAACGAGAACATTAACCAGGTCATAAAATCTGTCCCTTCTCCATTAGAGATCACTTCCATTATTAAGGAAACCGGTGTTGAATATGACAAAGGGATGCTGAACAATACATCTAACGCAGAAAATTATTTAAATACGTTTAAAAAGGCTACCAACCTTGGTGTATTTGGTGCAGACCTTGGATACATTAACCTTTACGAGAAAACATATACATCACTTGAATACCTCAGCACTATTCGCTCATTGGCTGATGATCTTAAACTCGGACAGTTCTTCGACTTTGAGACATTAAAAAGATTATCATCCAATAATGGTAAGCTGGATTCTATCATATATATATCTACTTCAAGTTTTGAAAAAATGAACAATTACCTTTCGAAACAAAAACGGGAGAATGTGAGTGTGCTTATGCTTACAGGCGGCTGGATAGAATCCATGCACCTTGCCTGCCAAGTGGCATTAAAAACAAATAGCAAGGAAATGATGGACCGTGTTGGAGAACAAAAAATTGCTCTTGAACAAATTGTGATCTTAATTGATCTTTTCAAAAACGATCCTGCTTTTGCTACCATCATTAAAGATGTTAAAGACATAGAAAAACTATTTGCCGATGTTAAAATAGTTTACATAGAGAAAGAGCCTGTTACCAAGGAAGTGAATGGCATGCTGGTTGTAGAAAGCGGCACAGAGAGCCATGTTGAAATAACCAACGAGCAGTTTGCTAAAATTGCTTCGACTATAACTGACGTTAGAAATAATTTAATTAAAAATTAGTATACGATGAATAACGTAAAAGCCCTTACATTTTTTAGCATCATATTTTTAATCGCCGCTCTCGAGGGTTTCTCACAATGCGACAATGAAGATTTTTTAGATAAGTGTTCTTCTCAATTGAACGAATTTACTTTTGTAAAATCATTTGAGTCGAGCAAAAAAACCGAGTTCTCCTATGTGTTCAGCAAAGACCACAGCTATGTATTAACCGTATGTGATAACTCTACCGCAAAAGGGAAAATGATGGTTAATCTTTACGACAGAAACCATAAACTAATTACCAGCAGCTATAACAAAGCATCCAAAAAATATTACCCTGCTATCAGCTACAACTGCTCTGCCACAGGGGTTTATTATATCGAAACAGATTTTTCTGACTCCAACTGTTGCGGAGTAAGTATCCTGGGGTACAAAAAGTAATATTTTTTCCGGTTTTTCATAAAAATATGTGCAAATTCATGTGGTGGGTATGCGCATGTTATGTATATTAGTAACGATTTAAAATGCAGGTAAAAAACGCCCCTATTTACTGATGCCGAAAAACAAAATTCACCTTATCTATTTTTTGTTTTTCTCGTTTTTCACACTCTTCGGTGAAAAAATCAACGCTCAATGTACCGCAGCAATTACGAGTAGTATTAATCCTCCAAAAGGCTGTTCTCCTTTTACTATTCAATTAACAGATGCCTCTACAGGTATTACCAGCACAAGAACATGGAACTTTGGTGATGGCTCCGCGCCAAGCAGCGTACAAAACCCAATACATACTTTTAATAAGAACACCGGAAACGATACCACATATGTTGTCACGTTAAAATCATATTGTTTAAATGGTGACAGCAGTGTTGCTACCATGACAATTACGGTTTACTCTCCACCTAAAGTTAATTTTACTGCACCTAACCTTAGCATTTGTGCGCTCTCCGATACAGTTTGCTTTAACAATACTTCCGAGACAGGAACAGGATATACGTACAACTGGACATTTGGAGATAACACCTCATCATCATTATACAGTCCATGCAAAATATATTCAAACGATGGTGTTTACAATGTGAACTTAACCGTTACAGATAGTAATGGATGCCAGGTATCGCTTCCAAGGAACAATTACATCACTGTAAAAAAAGCACCTAACCCCGACTTTACAGTTTCACCTCAAATTGGCTGCGGACCTTTAAGCGTTCTCTTTACCAATACTACCAATACAACCGTTGATACCATTTCTTCATGGGTATGGACCTTTGGTGATGCAACAGGTTCATCATCACAAAGTCCCGGCGTGCATACTTATACACTTGCACCCGATACACCTATTGTTCGTTTATTGGCCACAAACAATTTAGGCTGTACCAATTATACGACCAAAGTAATAGTTGTAAAACCAACGCCGGTAGCAACATTCACACTTGATGCGCAGATCTGTCCCGGTGAAACTGCAACTGCGACTTTTACAGGTACAGCGGGAGCTTCATCAAGTTATATATGGAACTTTAATGGTGCAACAATTAATTCAGGTACAGGACAGGGCCCGTATAATTTAACATGGGCAACATCGGGAATTAAGAACGTAAGTTTAATTGTAAATGATAATGGATGCTCTGATACAGCATCACAATCAATATTGGTTAATCCGCTGCCCATTGTTACTTTATCTTCTAACGCAGTTAACGATACCATTTGTGATGGCTCTCCCGTGGTGTTCACAGCGTCGCCCGGAAATTACCTGAATTATATTTTTTACCTCAACTCAACAGCGGTACAAAATTCCGCATCAAACATTTACAATAACTCAACTTTAAATAACCACGATACAATAAGAGTAAGCGCAACGGATATCAACGGCTGTCAGAGCCCTTTATCCACAACCATCATAATCAAAGTAAAACCAATACCAACAGTTACACTTTCGTTGACATCCAATGATAGTATTTGCGAAGGTGACAGTTCACATTTTTTAGTATTACCGGCCGGACTAAACGGAGGATATACTTTTTATGACGCGTTCTCGCCTGTACAAATAGGAAGCTCAAATGTATTAAACTATTTGCGTAACCAGAATCATACCATTACTGTTATCGGTTCTAAGGATGGCTGCGCAAGCTTAGCAAGCAATGCGGTATTGGTTCATGTGATAAAGAAAATATTACCTACAACAGTAAATTGCGGAACGAGCACAAGCGCTACCATTAATTTTACATGGGATCCTGTTCCAACTGCAACCGGTTTCGAAGTAAGTATTAATGGGGGACCTTTTACTACACCTTCAACAGGAAGCCTCGGCTTGTCGCATTTGCTCACCGGGCTAAGTCTTAATGATTCTGCAACAATTATTGTGCGCACAATCGGACCAGCACCATGTATTGATACTGTTTATTCTTCACTGGTAAAATGTTATGCTAGGAATTGTACCGGAATTACATTCAGCTTAGTTGGCCCAACGAGTGCTTGTGTAGGTGATTCAATAACCGCTTCGGCAATTAGTATTAACCCCGGCACATACAATATTAAATGGAACGGCGGAGCACCAACAGTGATCAATTTTTTCACGGTGCACAACGTAACAACCGATACATCTATTTCTGCTGTTATCAGTAACACTGCACAGCCTACGTGTCCTGCCGTTAGCAGAACATTAACTGTTGACGTTAATCCATTACCCGTTGTTTCCTTAAGCAGCAGCGAACCCAATGACAGTATTTGTACCGGACAGGTAATTACATTTACTGCCACACCAACATCATACAGCAATTACGCATATTACAACGGACCGGGAATAATACAGAACAGTGCTAACCCTTATTATACTTCCGGCTCATTGACCAGCGGATCAATTATAAAAGTAGTGGCCACTGAACAAGGATGCAGCAGCGTTTCAAGCAATACAATTAATTATACAGTAATACCCCCGCTTAATTTACCGCAGGTGAATTGCGGAACAACAACCGATTCAACAATAAGTTTTTTATGGAACTCCGTTACCGGTGCATTGGGTTACCAGGTTAGTATTAATGGCGGAGCTTACGGCACGCCGAGTTCAGGCTCATTAGGATTGCTGCATTTGTTGACAGGACAAACCATAGGATCTTCTGCTACAATAGAAATAAAAGCATTAGGACCACCACCTTGCGGTAACAGCGTAATATCATTCGCAAAAACATGTTATGCAAAGCCTTGCGACTCTATAGTATTCAATGCCCCAACATCATTGGATGTTTGCGCGGGAAGTACAGCAGATCTATTGATATCCGGAATTAACGTACCAAGCTATAATGTGTATTGGAACGGAGGCTCGGCAACAACAGATACAACTTACAGTTATATCCCTGGTGTAAGCGGAATTATTCCTGTAAGTGTTCAGAATGTTAGTCAGCCGGGCTGTCCTAACGCAACTCATTATACAAGCATCAATGTTATACCTTTACCTGTTGTAACAGTATCATCAGATGCAGTAAATGATTCCAGTTGCTTTGGTTCGCCAATAACATTTAGTGCAAACCCTCAGATATACAGCAACTATTCTTTCTTCGATAATTTTGCATTGGTACAAAATGGAGTTAACCCAACTTATACAACAAGTAATTTCCAGAATGGACATGTGATAAAAATTATTGTAACTAACCAGGGCTGCAGCGATACATCTACCAATACTGTTTCTCCTGTTATAACAGCGCCGTTGTTAACGCCGCAGGTGAATTGTGGTACCACAACCAATAATACTATTTCATTTACATGGGATACCATTCCAGGCGCATTAGGCTATGAAGTAAGTATTGGAGGCGGACAATTTATTACACCTTCATCCGGAATAACCGGAACGTTACATACTATAAACGGATTTAGCGCCGGAGATTCTATTTCAATACGAGTAAGGGCGATCGGATCAACACCTTGCGGCAGCAGCGCTGTATCGCCGCCTGTAACCTGTTATGCTATGCCATGTACAGGTATTACATTCCAATTACCCGCTACAGATACCATTTGCCAGGGAATGAGCATTGCCTTGACTGCAAGTAATATTGTTCCTCCAACATTCAGTATCCGCTGGAATGGAGGTGCTCCAACAACAGCAACAACTTTTTCATTAACGCCGCCAAGTACTACGACTGTAACAGCAGTAATTACAAATACTGCACAACCTTTATGTCCAACGGCTAAAAAATACACTAAGGTATATGTCACACCAACTCCTGCTAGTTCATTGAGCTTCAGCTCGTTAAATTACAGTATTTGTACCGGAGATTTAATATCAGTAATTGCAACTCCTGCAACGTATGATATGTATACTTTCTTCAATGGAACCACACAAGTTCAAATTGGAGGTAATCCTGCTCTTACAACGAATACGTTAACCGGTGTAAATACATTCTCTGTTATTACAAACTATCAGGGATGTTTGGATACATCTGCTACTGTTACACTTACTGTAATTCCTCCGCTGATACTCAACTATTCTTCCAACGCGGTTAATGATTCCCTATGCCAGGGCGTTACATTAAATCTTACAGCAAACCCTTCAACACTTACACGTTATGTATTTAGGGTTAACGGAGTACAAAGACAAGATTCACCATCAAATTTATTTAGCTATAGTGCATTACCTCCGGGGAATAACATTATCACCATTACCGGGTATAATTATTTAGGCTGTACCAATTCGCCAAACGACACTGTTTATATCACCACCCTGCCTTATGATCCTGTTACATTAATTGCAGATGCATTTGATTCAATCTGTAATCACCAGGTAGTTACATTTACCGCAACACCATCAGGCTTACCTTCCTATAGCTTTTATAGAAATGGAACATTGGTTCAAACGGGCTCTTCGGATAGATACAATACCGGTACACTTACACAAACAGATACTATTACCGTTAAAGGCACAAATGTTATCGGTTGTTTAAGCGCGGCAAGCAGCGGAATATCATTTACTATAAGACCTACAGCTGATCCTACAATTACCGGAGGAGATACATTACAATACTGTTTAACATTTGGCTCACCGCTTACCTTAATCGCAAGCGTTGGCGGTACGTTTACACCTGTTACTTATACATGGAGCAACGGATCGGGTGGTACAAGTATTAGCGTTAGTCCGACAACAAATACCTATTACAATGTTTATACACTTTACAAAGGCTGCCTAAGCGCAAGAGATACTGCCCTTATAATGGTTGATGACCAGCCATTACCTACAGCGGCTGCCACTCCACTGGATGGAAAAATTTGTATAGGAGACAGCATTCAATTACAGGGATCCGGATCGGGATTAAGTTTAATGTGGAGAACAACTACAGGAACAACAATAGCAACGCAGCCGAATGTATTTGTTAAACCAATAGTCGACAGCACATTTGTATTCCGCTCCATGAATGCTGCTTGTTACCGCGATGTTAACGTAAGAGTAGTTGTAGATAAATGTTTAATTGATCTCAGCGGCCCTATACCACAGATCATTACTCCTAATGGCGATGGCGCTAACGATACATGGATAATACCTGATATAGATTATTTCACAAAAAATAAAGTAAGCATTTATAACCGCTGGGGACAATTGGTCTATGACAAATCTCCTTACGATAATTCATGGAGAGGCGAAGAAATGAAATCAGGTAAAGACCTGCCCGATGGTTCTTATTATTACGTGGTATTGCTTGGAGATGAGTTTGACAGTAAAAAGTATGTTGGTTTTGTAATTATACATAGATAAAATGAAACCGATGACAGAAATATTTGGTGCGTGGACGTCCACGAAAAGTGCGAACCGGAAATTGTTCAGCCTGAGAGGCGGCTGGCTTGTGCGACAAGAACAAGTTTTCGGTTGGTTTTCGTGGTGCCTTTTTCTTTGGAACTTTCTTTTGGGCAAACAAAAGAAAGTGGAAAGAATAATTGTTTACCACTCAATTAAGTCTTTTAAAAAATGAAGCTACATATCAAAGTTGTAATCATCTTAGTAATGCTTGTATTTGTAGGTGAAACCTCTGTTGCGCAGCAATTACCCCGCTACAGCGCCTATATGTTCGACAAAGCCATTATCAATCCTGCTTACGCAGGCACAATACCCTACATAAATGGTACGGTTGCTTATCGCAAACAATTCATGGGTATTGATGGTGCACCAACAACACAATTCTTATCCTTCCACGCTCCTATTCAAAAGAAAAATATTGGCTTAGGTTTAAAAATAGTAAACGACCAGGCGGCCGTTATAAAAAATTTCTCAGCCGAAGGAATGTTCTCCTACGCATTAGGTTTAGGAAGCGGTAAATTATCCGCAGGTATTGAAACCGGTATCATTAACCAGAGCACAGACTTTACCAACCTTATCCGCCATGATGCAACGGATAATGTATTGACCAACGATAAACAAACCAAAACAACATTCGATCTTTCATTCGGATTATTTTACCAGACAAAAACATTTTTCATGGGTTGGAGTTCTTACCAATTAACAAAAAGTGAAATAAATTACACCGGAGCCAGCAGAAGCATGATAGCACGTTTATGGAATCATAATATTGGAATCATAGGTTATAACTTTGGTAACGAAGAAAAACTTCGCTTTGAACCTTCCATATTAATTAAACAAGTAGCGAATGTTCCTTTGCAATTCGATGTTAATTTCAGGGGCACCTACAAACAATTGGTTTCTTTAGGAGTATCCTACAGAAATTCCGAATCCATTGTATTCATGACCGATGTTATCATTAACGACAGCTTTAAAGTTGGTTACGCGTTTGACTATACCATTTCCGGTTTAGCCGACTATCAAAGCGGCGGACATGAAGTAATGTTTACTTACAGGAAAAAATTATTGCCGCCTGCAAGAGATAAAGAAACGCATCCAAGATTTTATATTTATTAAATTGAATTTGTGAAGACCAGGAAATCCCACTACATTCTTTTAGTATTTTTTGCTTTATTATTTTCTATAGAAGCGAACGCACAAAAAACCCTCGCAAAAGGAAACGCGTACTTCGACAGGAACATGTTCAAAGAAGCTATTCCCTATTTTGAAGAGGAAATGAAGGCGGGTGATAATAAATCAAAGGAAGAAGCTACCGAGCGCCTTGCAGATTGTTACCGCCTAATTGGAGAATTCCAGAAAGCAGAAGAATATTATAAAAAACTGGTGAGCAGGGCAAAGAAAAATCCTGAGCATCAAAAAAATTACGCACTCTCTTTAAAAGCAAGTTCCAAATACCAGGAAGCCGCAGAAGAATTTAAAAAATATGCGCGCCTTAATCCTTCCGATCCAATGGCATCTGTTTACATTGAGTCCTGCGGGTTAGCGCAAAAATGGCTCGATGAAAGTATCGGTAACGAAGTAAAGAACCTTGGTTTCTTAAACACGGAATACTCCGAGTTCTCCCCTACATTTTATAAAGGTGGATTTTTATTTTGCTCCGCGCGCCCGGGCAGTAAACGCAAAGTAGTTACGTTTGGCAGCGAGACCAATAATCCTTCACTCGATTTTTTTTATGTAAACCTTCAAAAGCCTTATGATTCTCTGGCTACAGAAGTTTTTGAAAACAGCGCACGGAACACTTATTTGCATGAAGGCCCGGCGACATTCACACCAACAGGTGATACTATTTATTTTACGCGCAGTGTTAAAGGCGCAAGAGATGATAAAAAAGGTGTGATACTAAAAGTATTGCATGTTATGGAGAGTCATCGCACACCGGAAGGCTGGTCAAACCCGGTAAGTGCATTTAGTTTTAACGGAACAAATTATTCTGTTGGTCACCCTTCCCTATCTGCCAATGGAAAAACAATTTATTTCATGAGTGATATGCCGGGCGGTAAAGGCGGTACAGATATTTACAGATCGGAAAAACAAAGTGACGGCACATGGGGACCTGCTATAAATTTAGGATCAGAAGTAAATACATTCGCGTTTGAATTGTTCCCTTTTATTTATGACGATAACACTTTATACTTTTCTTCTGATGGACATCCGGGCATGGGCAAGCTGGATGTTTTTATTGCTATTAAAGATAACAACGAATGGAAAAGCGTATCTAATGTTAGACCACCTATTAACTCCATTGGTGATGATTTTGGTTTTATCATGGATAAAAAATTCCGCCAGGGATTATTTAGTTCCGATAGGTTTGATTCCAAAGGATTAGAAGATATTTATGCATTCTCTGATATTGCTGAAATTACCATTACGGTTGACGGCGGGAAAATAAGGATACCAAACAACACATTGTTTGATGGATTAAAATTTAAATTGATTGACAATACCAGTAAAGTTGAAACAGTACTTAATCCTGTTAATGGTGAATACCAGTTTACGCCAGAGTTAAATAAACCGTATACTATTTCTATACGTAAGGATGGATTTAACTACAACAAAATTGATTTTACTTTGATAAGGAATACGGAAAGATCATATATGGAACTTGATATCACCTCCAAATTAAAAACCATAAAAGTGGATGGCTTTTTAAAAGAAGATAGAAAAGACACATCAGGCAATGTAAGTTATACCCCGCAAAGCGGCGCCACTGTTGAGTTACTGAAGAACGGCAATCCTATTGATCTTACCATGAGTGATAACAAAGGATACTTTACGCACAAATCAATTATAGTAAGCGGAACGCCGTATAAACTTATTGCATCCAAGAGCAAGAAAAAAGCAGAGTCTGAATTTTCATTGCTGGGTGAAGTGGGCAGCCAGGGATCGGCTATTGAGGGAGCAAGTATTAAATTATTTAAGGATGGTAATTTAGTAGAGACCGTAACATCCAATGGAAACGGATTGTATTCTTTCCGTGCGAGGTTATTGACCGGAAGTAATTATTCTGTAAGCGTGGAGAAAGATGGATACACTCCAGCGAAAATGGATATAAGCGCGGCAGATTTTAAAACAGAAGGCGGAAGCATTTATAAAAAGGTAGATCTGAAGCCCATGATCAGGGAGGATAAAAATATTGTGGCAGGCAATACAGAGAACCCTGAATCGGGACAGCCATTGGATCCACCAGTATTGTTAAAAGGCTCGGTGATGAACCGTAAGAACAAATTTATTGCGAACGCAGTAGTAACATTAAAGCAGGGTAACAAAGTAATTAAACAATTAACTACCAATGCCGACGGGGATTACTCCGTATACATTAAAAAGAAAGGTGATTACATGGTGATCACTTCTTACGAAGGATATTTACCGAACGATATGAAGGTGGCGGTGTATGACAATAAAGACACATTGGTATCTATAACGCATATCCTCGAGAAAATTGAGCTGAACAAAACAGTGAGGATGGATAATATTTATTACGATTATAATAAAGCTACGGTGCGTTTTGAATCCCTCCCCGCTCTCGATGTATTGGTAGAGTTTATGATGAAGAACCCAAAAGTAAAAATTGAATTATCATCACATACAGATGAAAGAGGTTACGATGATTACAACTTAAATTTATCTCAAGGCCGCGCTAAAAATGCAGCGATGTATTTGATATTGGAAGACATTGAAAACAACCGAATAGTATATAAAGGTTATGGCGAAACTAAACCACTTATTAAAAATGCCAAAACCGAAGATGAGCACCAGCTCAACCGCCGCACGGAGTTCAAGGTAATTGCGGTGGATTAGGAATTGTCAAAATAAAATCTATCTTTTTGTTGTTTTGAATACAACAAGGTGAACAAAAATAAAAGGAAATGGTTAATTCAAAACTTCCCCAATACAGCCATTATGGTTTGCTTGGAGAAGTTTTTAAAGAAATAACTTCCTCTATAAACAAGTTAGCCCAAATGCAAAGACAAGATTGGGCTATTCTCTTCAGGTATCGCACTCGTTCGACAATCACGCAATTACTAAAAGTCATTGGACAGCAACTTTCCGGACAATTCTTTCGCTTCCGGACAGCAGTTCCACAAAATAAATTCCTTTGGGCTGATTGCTTAAATCAATTTCCTGGCTGGCCTCGCCCTGACAGTTGCGCCCAAGCAGACAATTTCCTAAAACATCACGCACCGACAGTTTTGCACTCTGTTGATAGTTACGCATTTGAATAGTAAAATTCCCTGTGGTAGGATTTGGAAAAATCGAAAAATATTTTTGATTATGATTATCTAAAACATTTAAAGGAGAATTTCCCTTTATTTTTATAAAATATGAAGTTGGAGCTGTATTCCAAGTATTTCCATACAAAGTGAAATTTCCAACACTTATTGTATCATAAAACCTGCCAGCCCAATAGACAGATCCTTCGTCATCAGTAGTTATATCATATCCTGAACTATAAAATGAGTTAGTGAAATTCATAGCATGAATTAATTTTCCTGATTCCGAAAATTTAGATATGAAAGCATTTCCATGTTTTCCGTTTCGTATTAATAATGTATCCTGAAAGTTTAGAGTATCTGAATGAAATACTCCTGTGATGAAAATACTTCCTAAATAATCTACAGCCACAGAACTGACGGCATTAGGATCTGACGGCTTCGGATTATGAAAGATTTTTGACCAAAAGATAGTACCTTGACTATTACATTTCAATAGGAATATTCCTCCATTTTTCCCTACGAAAGATGATTGCCCTATTTTGCAACTGTCAGAGAAAATTCCAACTACACAAATGTTATTCTGTGTATCAATAGCCATATCTCTAATTCTTGTTCCTTCGGAAATTACCTTAGCCCAAAGGAATTTTCCTCCAGTATCTGTTTTAGATAAAATAGTAGCGCCACATCCCCACGAATTGCAGCTGTTCACTGTTACGCTAATAGAGTCAAAAAAATAGGTGCCGTTTTGGTAAATATCCGAACCAATTAAAAATGTATCATTATTCAAATCATTAATTTTCATATTACTGTACATATTATTTCCTGGGATGTTTTTTGCCCAAATTAACTTTCCTGTTTGGGAATTGAATTTTGCAAGCAGAGAATTGCTACCGGACAACCATTGGCCATCTATTTTCAAAGAATCCTGGTAAATACCAATCTCATATATCGAATTATTATGCACAAGAACCGACCGACCCATGGCGTGTGCATAATAAGGACTACAGCACCACCAATAAGGCGGCTCACTTGTATAGCAATTCAACCATGAAGTGCTTCCATCCAATTCGGCTTTTGCCATGCATAAATCATTTCCTCCTGTTTCAAATCCGGTAAAATAAATCCATTTTGTTCCTTTGTAAAATCTGCTAAAATAAAATCGCCAATCAAATTTATTTCATTCCCATTTTTATCGAATTTTGAAACAAAGGTTTTATTTATAGTATATCCGAGACCGCTAAGAAATACTTTATCATCGTTTTTATCATAATCTAGCAAAGTACCATCTCCATAGATTATTTTGGCCCATTCAATTTGTTGAGCACTAACAGTCAAACCGACAAAAGAAAAAATAAGAAGAGTAATTCTTTTCATTGCAGAGACAGTTATTTCTCAAATTTAAGTGACCAGCCGCTCTACAGCACTGACTTTTCGCCAAGACAATGTTTTCCGTAGCCAGACAACCTCGCTTATTAGGGACAGTGGCACGCTTTGATCGGCAGTACACTTGGGATAATAGCGCATTGGGCACAGCGGGCTGACGTGGTTTTGCCCAACTATTTTAAAGCAGCCCTTCGACTCCGCTCAGGGTGACATTTATTTGGTTGGGCTCAGGTACTTTATTACTTTTAATAAGCATTGTTACAGCAGACAGGAAAGCACTTTTTATGCCCGCCGTTCCCAATGCGCAAACCGTTACTATTTTAACAAAAAATACAATGAGCAAATATTATAGGATTGTTTTATCTATTATTCTTGCAATGACAGCAAAGCAATCTATTGCACAATTTCATGTCATAGAAAAATGGCATCGTTGTTTAGGTGGAACAGGATCGGAATCCTCCGGTACACATTGTATTGCGCATACTATAGACGGGAATTACATTCTTGCTGGTAGTTCTCAATCCAACAACGGAGATGTAACGGTAAATAAAGGAGGCGGTGATTTTTGGATTGTAAAATTGGATACGTTGGGAAATATTCTTCTACAAAAATCTTTTGGCGGCAGTTCAAGTGACGCTGCTGGTTCAGTTAAACAAACTTCTGATAAAGGATATATTATTGCAGGTGTTTCTACTTCCAATAACGGAGATGTTACCGGTCACCATGGCGGGACTGGATTAAACGGAGATTTTTGGATTGTGAAAACAGATAGCGCTATGAATATGGAGTGGCAAAAGTCTTTTGGAGGCAGCGATTGGGAAGGAGCCAACTCGGTTCATCAGTTAAGCGATGGAAATTACATCGCTTCCGGCTACACACATTCAAGCGATGGCGATGTAACTGGGCTTCATGGAGCTTACGATTATTGGATATTGAAACTCTCTGCTTCCGGAAATATCATTTGGCAGAAAACACTCGGCGGAAGTAGCTGGGAAGAAAGCAGTGGAATTTTACCTACGACAGATAGAGGATTTATCGTTTCAGGTTATTCTGAATCAAATGATGGCGACGTAAGCGGAAATCACGGAGGAAAGGATTACTGGTTGGTAAAGCTTGATAGCGCCGGAAGCGTTCAGTGGAAAAAGACATATGGAGGTACTGGAGATGAAACTCCCAAACAAATTCTGCAAACTACAGACGGAGGATATTTCATAGTTGGAAATACAAGTACAAATAATAATGGTGATATAACAGGAAGCTCTTCAGTAGATGGACGTTGCTGGCTTTTGAAATTAAATTCTTCGGGAAATATTCAATGGCAGAAGTTAATAGGAGGCACTTATGGTACTACCAATTGGCAGGGTGATGCCACAGCCGCGGATTTAACAAAGGATGGTGGGTATGTTATTATTCAACATATGATGAATAGTCAACCTCCATATAACACCCATGGAGTAATTGTAAAGATCGACAGTACAGGAAACGTAAAAGGAAATATAATTATTCGTGCAGATGTATATAAGAGCATGTATCTTACCTCCATCAGCCAGGAAAAAGATTACGGCTTCACTGTGTTTGGAGCATCCGATTCTTACTATATGAATGGTATTCCATGCGGACATGGAGGGCAAGATTGGTATTTCCTTTCCCTATGTCCCACAACAGCTGACTTTAGCCCTTCTTCTAATACAGCGTGCGTGGGTGATACAATTATTCTAACCAATACTTCAGAACACAGTTCCCAGTTTAAATGGTATGTTGACAATATTTTGTTATCAACGATGAAAGACACTGCTATAGCATTCAATAGGCCCGGGTACCACAATATCACATTGAAAGTATTATCACCATGCATTGATTCGGTGATAAAGGAAATAGTAGTGAATCCTATTAAATATGTGAACTGCTATTACTGTAGCCCCGTTTTTTGCGAGGGTGACAGTGAACTTCTTTTTATCAATGACCCCTCAGTTGCTTCCATTAATTGGTCAACGGGCAGCAGCAATGATTCCATCTTTGTGCATACTTCCGGAACTTATTATGCTTTTGTAACTGATGTAAACGGATGCAGCTCTTCTACAATGGATTCATTAAACATCACTTTTTTTCCTGCGCCTCTACCCCAAATTTCTGCCAATGGTCCCAGTACATTTTGTTATGGAGATTCGGTTAAGCTTACTTCAAGTATTTCGGGGAATCTTCTCTGGAATAATGGCGATACTGCTCAATCCATTTCTATTTACGATTCAGGCATATTTCAAGTCACGGCCAATTATCCAAGCGGTTGCATCAGATCTTCATTAACAGATACGATAACCGCCATTCACTTTAATATGGTTTCCCTCGGTTCTGATTATGTTATCTGTGCCGATTCCACAACTTTGCTTGATGCAGGATCCTCCTTCTCTTCTTATCTATGGTCAACCGGAGTTACGGCACAAACCATCATAGCAGATACGGGTACATATTGGGTACAAGTGATGGATGCCGGATGTCCTAGTTACGACAACATTCAGATTTTAGCAGATACAACTTGTATTACGTTACGTGTGCAAAATATTTTTCAAAATAATTTTTACATTTCTCCCAACCCCACCAATTCTTCCGTTATAATTCAATTTAATTCTACAATAAACAATGCTGAAATTATTTTATACGATCTATATGGACAAGAAATAAAAGCAATAAAAAATATTTCGGGGGACAAAATAAAAATTAACAGAGATAATTTACCAAGCGGAATTTATTTCATTCGTCTTACACAAGACAACAAAATAATCGCGATGAAAAAATTATTAATAATCGACTGATTTAACAGAATAACAAACAGCACTAACAAGCGTTTGCTACAGACGGGTTGGCATGTAAACATTTTACAGTTTACCTTAGTCCCCTACCCGCTAAGCTTCTGCCAGTCAGCGCGGATATGTAACCTGGCTTGTGTGAAGGGTATCCGTGCATAATTCATACGCTTGTTAACAGACTAATTCAAACAAACAAGCCCCACACACGTTCTCGATACTTTTTCCTTTGGAATCCCGATAGCTATCGGGACGAACTGACAGCGCAGCGCATGATGTCAAATCGAATAACACATTTGGGCCGTATAGAGAAGTATGTCACTTCGAGTGTCCGCTTTTCGCGGATGTATCGAGAAGCGATTACTTATCTCAAGAAGTAGACAAGCTTAATTCTATAAGTATGAACTGAAGCGCACATCAATTCATTTTGGTGGATGAGTCCAATAGGTTACTAATACTAACCGATAAGATTCCCATTCTAAATCTCTATGGTATAACTTGAATTTTTCTTCCAACGTTTTATTACAGCTTACTTCAACAATAATTTCCGTCGCAGAAATCACGCCTGTATACCTGAATTCAAATTCCTCTCCCGGGTATTGTTTCCATATTTCCGCTTTCATTACTTGCAACAAGCTATCTACCTTTTCCGCACAAGTTTTTGTTCCCGCTTTGCATTTATATGTAAATTGAAATTTCCCTTCATATTTTGCCCATTCAGGAGTTGGAGCCATAGCAATAAGTGTACTATCTGATAGAATTTTTGTTCTATATTCCCTCGCCTCTGTCAAGGTTGTGAAATAAACTGATTTATAATACAGGTTTTTCAATTTACCTTTAAACATTCGTATTTTTTGTGGATCAAAATAAAAATCACCTTTATTTGATTCAATTTTATTGCAGTATAGGTTGATTGAAAAATGTTCTAATATCAAACCATCTTTACAGACTGAAACAAATAAATCATTGTAATGATATCCACATTCCTGCCAGGTAATAGCAGGTTCCTTAAAGGTCCATTCTTTTTTGAATTGATTTAAGATAGTAATGTCATCCGTGTAGAATTCACCCATAGTATCTTGGAGTTCGTTCGGAGAATCCACCCACATTCCAAGCAAATAAAATCCACCTTTATTAAAGTCATAATCCTTTAACAATTGTGTTTGTCCCGGCGAAGTGATTGATAAAAGCAACAGTGCTGTTTGAACAGCCAAACTTTTCATAGGTCCTGTTTAAAAGTCTTTTGATAACCTTTAAGTAAAGTTAAATGAATCACCCGATATGAATGGATGCTGGATAGTCTCTAATTATTGGACAGAAACAAATAATATTTTACTGGATCGTTTGCGCCTGCTGCATATCCGTCATTATCATTTGCTGACTTGGTCGTTTTACAATCACAGCTAATACAGGCTCTTCCCCGCCCTTAATAAATGCAAGTTGCTTTTTATCGAGTTGGCTTAATGACGTAAGTGCTTTTTTAGTTTTCATAATAATATAATGT
>Ga0163149_10002522_pt1 | contig 21831 bp, 16 predicted proteins | sample OliLakLV19MP5G1_FD_148604 | JGI IMG/M metagenome (GOLD analysis project Ga0163149, IMG submission 148604) | Freshwater microbial mat bacterial communities from Lake Vanda, McMurdo Dry Valleys, Antarctica - Oligotrophic Lake LV.19.MP5.G1 | ecosystem: Environmental > Aquatic > Freshwater > Lake >...
GGATTGACCTGTAGTAATCTCATTTTTTTAATAAAAACACCTTTAAAAGCCTAAAAAAGTGTAAATTTAGGTGTGTTAGAAATTACGTAAGATGAATATCCCAACAACATCAATTTACCAGCCTAAAAATAAAATACGAATAGTTACTGCTGCATCACTATTTGATGGGCATGATGCCGCTATAAACATCATGCGCCGCATCATCCAGGCCAGCGGGGCAGAAGTTATTCATCTTGGCCATGACCGTTCCGTGAAAGAGATCGTTGATTGCGCTATCCAGGAAGATGCACAGGCCATTGCCATTACCTCATACCAGGGCGGGCACATGGAATACTTTAAATACATGTATGACCTGTTGAAGGAAAATGGCTGCGGACATATTAAAATTTTTGGCGGAGGCGGGGGAACTATTTTACCGACAGAAATTGAAGAGTTGCATAAACATGGTATAGGAAGAATTTATTCTCCTGATGATGGCCGCTCAATGGGCCTGCAGGGCATGATAAATGATATGCTCCAGAAGTGCGACTTTCCGAGCGGACAAAATGTTAATGGTGAAATAAAATCACTAGGCAAAAAGGATATAAAATCCATTGCAAGAATTATTTCTTCTGCTGAGAATTTTCCGGAAGAATTTAAAAAAATAAATAACGAAGTTGAATCGCTTGCTAGGCAGAATAAACAAATTCCTGTAATGGGTATTACCGGTACGGGTGGTGCAGGTAAGTCTTCTCTTGTGGATGAATTGGTAAGAAGATTTTTAGTCGACTTCAAAGACAAAACAATTGCAATTGTTTCTGTCGACCCATCGAAAAGAAAAACAGGCGGAGCATTGTTAGGTGATCGTATTCGTATGAACTCTATAAGTAATGACAGGGTTTACATGCGTTCATTGGCAACGCGGCAAAGTAATTTGGCTCTGTCAAAATATGTGCAGGAGGCGGTGAATGTATTAAAGGCTGCTGCTTATGATTTGATTATTCTTGAAACAAGTGGAATAGGGCAGAGCGATACGGAAATTTTAGACCACAGTGATGTTTCGTTGTATGTGATGACTCCCGAGTATGGAGCAGCAACGCAATTGGAAAAAATAGACATGCTAGATTTTGCGGATATTGTTGCGCTCAACAAATCTGACAAACGAGGTGCATTGGATGCTATTCGTGATGTAAAAAAACAGTACAAGCGTAATCGTCAGTTATGGGATGTGAATGATGATAAGATTCCTGTATTTGGTACTATTGCTTCTCAATTCAATGATCCGGGAATGAACAGGCTGTATAAAGCTGTTATGGGAAAAGTTGCGGAAAAATTTGGTGATATTTTTAAATCGAACTTAACCGCGAGCGATGAAATGTCTGAGAAGGTATTTATTATACCGCCTGCCAGAACCCGCTATCTGAGCGAGATATCGGAGAATAACAGAAGTTATGACCAATGGGTAAATGTGCAATGTGAAATTGCAGATAAACTCTATTCACTTAACTCTACAATTCAACAACTCAACACTTCCAAAGTAGAAGACAAGGACAGGTTAATAAAAAAATTGCAGGAACTATATTCGGATACAGAGTTAAAGTTCGATGGTTTTTGTAAAAAAATATTGCAGGACTGGGAAAAGAAAACTGAAAATTATAAGGGAGAGTTTTATATTTATAAAGTAAGAGACAAGGAACTAAAAATCAAAACCTCTAGTGAAAGCCTATCGCATACAAAAATTCCCAAAGTAGCTGTTCCTCATTTTAAAGGCTGGGCCGATATTTTAAGATGGAACTTGCAGGAAAATGTTCCAGGAGAATTTCCGTATACCGCAGGAGTTTTTCCCTTCAAAAGAGAAGGAGAAGATCCAACACGTATGTTTGCCGGTGAAGGCGGGCCGGAACGTACGAACAGGCGTTTCCATTACGTATCATTAGGAATGGATGCGAAAAGACTTTCAACAGCATTTGATAGCGTTACACTTTACGGAAGAGATCCGGAACACAGGCCGGATATTTATGGTAAAATTGGCAACTCAGGAGTTTCGATTTGCTGTTTGGACGATGCTAAAAAATTATACTCGGGATTTAATCTTGCCGATCCAAAGACATCGGTGTCTATGACCATAAATGGACCTGCTGCGATGTTGACCGCTTTTTTTATGAACGCCGCTATTGATCAGCAATGTGAAATATATATAAAAGCAAATGGGTTGGAGAAAGAGATAGAGAAAAGAATAAATGAAATTTATAAGGAGGGTTGGGTAAAGCGTCCGCAATACCAGGGTGGTCTTCCGAAAGGCAACGATGGGCTTGGTTTAATGTTATTAGGTGTTACCGGTGACCAGGTATTACCAAAAGATGTATATGAAAAAATAAAAACAGATACATTAAAAGCCGTGCGTGGTACTGTTCAGGCAGATATTTTAAAAGAGGACCAGGCACAAAACACATGTATTTTTTCTACAGAGTTTGCATTGCGCCTAATGGGTGATGTTCAACAATATTTTATTGAGAAGGATATAAGGAATTTTTATTCTGTATCTATCAGTGGTTATCATATTGCAGAAGCGGGTGCTAATCCTATTACACAACTTGCTTTTACTTTGGCTAACGGTTTTACTTACGTGGAGTATTATCTGAGCAGGGGAATGGACATTAATAAATTTGCGCCAAATCTTTCTTTCTTTTTCTCAAATGGTATTGATCCGGAGTACGCGGTGATCGGCCGTGTAGCACGTCGCATATGGGCAAAGGCAATGAAAAATAAATACAAAGCCAATGAGCGTTCGCAAATGTTGAAGTATCATATTCAAACATCAGGCCGTTCGTTACACGCGCAGGAAATAGATTTTAATGATATCCGTACTACATTACAAGCTTTGTATGCAATTTATGATAACTGTAATTCATTGCATACAAATGCATATGACGAAGCCATTACAACACCAACAGAAGAAAGTGTAAGAAGAGCAATGGCTATACAGTTGATCATTAACAAAGAATTAGGATTAGCAAAAAATGAAAATCCTTTACAGGGTTCATTCATCATTGAAGAGCTTACTGAATTGGTTGAAGAAGCTGTGCTTATAGAATTTGACAGGATAACTGAAAGAGGAGGGGTATTGGGTGCGATGGAAACCATGTACCAGCGTGGAAAGATACAGGAAGAAAGTTTGTATTATGAAACGTTAAAACATACAGGTGAATTTCCGATCATTGGTGTAAATACTTTTTTATCATCTAAAGGTTCGCCAACGGTTATCCCGCAGGAAGTAATACGAGCGACTACCGAAGAAAAAGAATACCAGATAACCATGTTGGAACAACTGCATGGCAAAAATCCTGATTTGTCTGCCACTATGTTAAGAGAATTACAAGAGGCAGCCATTAAAAATGAAAACATTTTTAATGGCTTAATGGAAACCGCCAAACATTGTTCTCTAGGACAAATAACCGCAGCCTTATTTGAAGTTGGCGGGCAGTATCGGAGAAATATGTGATGGTGATTGGTCGCATGAAAAAAACAATCATCTTCTTTTTAATTCTTTTTTCTTTCAATTCCTTTTCTGAGGATCAACATCTGATTGATAGTTTACGAAACAAATTGAATCTTAATCTCCCCGATTCTATACGAGTACAAACGCTTAGATCTCTTGGTTGGGAGGTAAGTTATGGCAATTTTCAAGAAGGGTTAAATTATTGTTTACAAGCAAGAGATCTTGCAGAAAAAATAAACTACAAATACGGTCTATCAAATTCCCTCAATGCAATTGGTGCGATTTATACTGATATGGGTGATTATCCAGCTGCGATTGAAGCTCACTTAAGACAAATTGAAATCAATAAGGAGTTGAATTATACATTAGGTCTTGGTATAGGATATAATAATCTGGCCCGAGTTTATGATAATTTACAACAGCGTGATACCAGTTTGTACTATAGTTTATTAAGTATAGAACAATATGAAAAAGAAAAACAACGAATTTTAAAAAAAATATTTAAGGACGAAAAACAAAGGAATGAGGAAATGAATTCTTTGTTAAGTAAGTTTTCTACGGCCTATAGTAATATTGCACAATCGTATGTGGTATTTGAAAAATATGATAGCGCAATAAGCTATTTATCCAAAGCGATGGAAATAAGCAGAAAGCTTGATAATGCTTTATTTCTGATCCAAAATTATAAAGTGCTCGGTAAAATATATACTGAACATCATAAATTATATGAACAGGCTGAAGATTCTTTGAAAAAGGCAGTTTCTCTTTGTTTTGCAATTCATGATGAATATGATTTACCTGAGATATACGAATTGCTTGGTACAATAAAATTGAGTCAGCGTAAATGTCCAGAGGCTATAAACTATTTTGAAAAAGTGATTATAGTGGCTAACAAGCTTGGGTATAAAGGTGAACGAATGAAGGCCTACTTTGGGCTATCTAACGTCTATAAGGAAATGAATCAAACAGAAGAATCATACAAATGGTTTAAGCGATATTCAGAGATAAAGGATACCATTTTATATGATAATCAGCGGGAACAAGTTACTCTTATTCAATCTAAGTTAGAAAATGAAAAAAATAAGGCGAAAATAATAACTCAGAAGCAAGAAAATGAAATACTCGAAGCTGAATCAAGCCGAAAACAAATCGCTATATACGCTATTGCTATTTTATGTTTGATAGGTGGCTTCTTTGTTTATACACTATCCAAAAGGAATAAAGAAAAAAGGGAAGCGAATAAATTGCTGTATGAACAAAAAGAAAAAATAGAATATCAGAACAAAGAATTAACAGATAGTATTAACTACGCGCAAACTATTCAGAAGGCCATTTTGCCAGAGTCTTCAGAAATTAAAAAAGCTTTTCCGGATTCATTTGTATTATTTAAGCCTCGTGATATTGTAAGTGGAGATTTTTATTGGTTCAAACAAAAGGGAAATAGAAAGTTTATTGCAGCTGTGGATTGCACAGGACACGGTGTTCCGGGAGCTTTCATGAGTATGATCAGCAATACATTATTACATGAGATAGTGGATAATAAAAATATACTTCAGCCTTCAAAAATTTTGGATGAGTTAAAGAAAGATATTGTAAAATCATTAAAGCAAACAGGAGCCACAGGAGAAAATAAAGATGGGATGGATATTGCCTTGTGTATGCTCGAGGGAAACAAACTTGAATATGCAGGAGCAAACAATCCATTGTGGATCGTGAGTAAAGGAGAACTCACGGCAATGAAAGCCGATGCGCAGCCTGTAGGGATTTCTTATGGAGAAGAAAAAGAGTTTACAAATCACTCTTTTGAGTTAGAACAGGGGAGTGCGTTCTATATTTTTACAGACGGTTACGCAGATCAGTTTGGCGGACCAAAAGGAAAAAAGTTTAAATATTCTCAGCTAAAGGAATTGCTTCTCTCTATTCAATCTGATAATATACTCTCACAACACGAAAAATTATTCACAACATTTGCAGACTGGAAAGGAAATCTTGACCAGATAGACGATGTGTTGGTAATTGGCGTAAGAATCAGTTAGGCTTCGACTTTAATTTTTCACTGTCCTATTATAAAACATTGCCAGCCTCCACAAAATGTTTGTCCATAGGAAGGTCCAGTAATTCTTGGTGCAACCTTGGATTGAGATGGTGGCTGAACAGGCGGTTGTGTTCTATCAGGCTTCATAGAAAACAAAGGAGATAAAATCCTTTCAATAAGTCTTGTATCTGTACCACCTTCAATGGTTTGATTTTCTTTTTTTGTTATTTCAGTAACAAAGCTGTCGATCTTTAATTCGGCAAGATTTAATTTATGTGTTTTCATTTTTATAAATTTAATTTTTAAATCTTTTTTGGTTCCTGAGGTTGGTATACAGGGAAAGGGCATCTTTGTCCAATTCCTTCATACTGCCTGCTTTGTTCTAATTGCCCCCTGCATATTTCAGGTGCCATTGCCGATGCTGGTTGAGTAGGTGTTGCAACACTTGGAGGTGCCCCTCCACAAAGTAAACTTAACGCACACCTGGAAACCCACCATGAGCACCAAAACTGGCTATCTCCCCCTACAATTGTTTCTTTTTTTTCGTTATCCAGTTTTGTTATAAAACTTTCGACCTTAATCGAGCCTAACGTTAATTTCTTTTTCATTATAATAAAATTGTTTATGGCTGCTTTTAAGGGTACAGACATTCCCAGGTTCTTACAAACTACCGGGGATTAAAGAACAAGTCTAGATTTTTTTAAATTATTATTGGAAGTCAGATTTTAATACAGTATAGGATTGCATCAAGTGTGGCATGCGCGGATTATGCGAAGGGAAGAAGTAGATAAATAAATACAAATAAAAAAGGAGGCATAAGCCTCCTTTTCTGGATCAAAGATTAAGCGCCTATTTTGTATCGTATACCCCATGCGACATTGTAGGTATTGCTTAATCGATGATCAGCATTTATATAATCTGTATAATTCAATCCAATTTTTCCTTCTGCAAAAATATTGAAGTTGCTTACAATAGGAACACGTTTGGATAAACGCAGGCTCACTCCATAGGGAATATAGGCTTCAATAAAATAAGAGTTGTATACATCGTAAGTCTCGTATACGTGGTTGTAATAATATTGACTCCCACCCGCAACAAAAGTAAAAGTAGTATCCTCATAATATGATCTGGATAGTTGAGAGTTAAGGGCGGCCCCCACAGTTAGTCCATAGCCAATATAAAAACTTAATCTTCGCTCCTGGTCGGTTTTATAAATGAACGATCCATCCAGGTTTATATAGTTAATACTCTCAGTATAACTGATATTTGAGTAAACAATGGTATCTCCAATAGCTTTGTTAATATAACCATAAGTAGACGATGTGTTGTTATTAAATCCAACACCAATCCGTAATTCCCGGTTAAGGTTATATGCATTTTTTTCTTTACTGAACGGATGAAAACTTAAATGAACCGAAGGATTGAACCCGTACATTGAAAAGGCATAGCCGTGATCCCAGGTGTAATCGTTAAGGGTTTGGTCATAAATTTTTAAATACTGCCCAGATGAAGTATGGCTCATGATTTCTTTATACGGTACATCAGGACCAAGTTTTGTTGATATACCTGTTTCTATTGAAACAGCGCCTAATTTAAATGGTTTTTGTTTTGCGCTTTCCTGCGCATTAATTTCCGTGTAAAAACTGCAGCCCGTTACTATAAGTATTAGGTTGAAACAATTATTGCTTTTCATGATTTTGTTGTTTTGGTTTATGAAAAGTAAGGGTATCTCATTTCTGCGTTTTTATATATGACGAACGAGTATGCAAAAAGTTGCCCGTATCCCGTTTGAAACGCAATATTGATGCAAAAATGTTTTGCTAATCCGCAATATTCTGCCCAATTTTCGTAACAATTAAAACCTACATCATGAAAAAACTTTTACAATTAGTAGTATTTACTTCTATAACAGCAATAAGCTCTGTATATGCTCAGCCAATAATTACAGCACCAAATGGCGGGGAAACAATTGCAGGGGGATCTGTTTACAAAATACAGTGGACTAAATGCGCTATTCCTTCCTTCTGTGTATCAGTAAATGATATGATAGAATATTCAACGAATAATGGAAGTAGCTGGACCGTAATTACGGCAAGCGTAAGTGATGCACTTCAGTTCTTCAACTGGACAACACCGGTGATCGCTTCAACTCAATGCCTTGTTAAAATTACTAATGGAACTTCGGATGTAAGTAATGCTGTGTTTACTATTACAGGTCCTGCAGGTATCCAAAACAAAATTGACAACACTGCTTCAGTTAAATTTCATCCTAATCCGGCAGTATCTGAATTGTTTATTACCAATGTTGATACAGATACAAAAATAGAATCAGTTCAACTTTACAATTGTCTTGGCGCTTTGGTAAAAAATGAAAATCTAACCATTGAATTATCAAAGGAAGGAAAGGTTAGCGTAGCTGATATTACAAATGGAATTTATTTTTTGGGATTCAATAACGGATCGCCATCGAGGAAAGTAATGGTTGCACACTAAAAAGAATATATTTTACCAATTAAAAAAGGGAGCATTGCTCCCTTTTTTAATTGGTAAAAATTAATATTTATGCTTGAGCTGTTGGACCTCCGAAATTAAGAGGAACCGCATTTAATGCTTCACTGTCTTTTATTACACCGTGGGCAGCTTCAAATTTACCTACGTTATCCTTTAATGCTTTCATTAGCCTTTTCGCATGCTGCGGTGTAAGCACAATCCTCGATTTTACTTTAGCCTTAGGTGTACCCGGCATAATTTTAATAAAATCAACAACGAATTCAGAAGGAGAATGAGTTATAATTGCAAGATTGGAATAAATACCTTCGGCAATTTCTTCGCTTAACTCGATGTTAAGCTGGTTGCCATTAACGGGATTTTCATTTTCCGGGTTCATGTTTTTAATTTAAAATCAAAAGGCGGGCGTATTTTGCCCGCCTTTGAATGGTTATTATTTAGACAAACTATGCTTCTTCTTCTATAGCTTCACGCTTAGATGCCATTAACTTGTCATACTCTTCTTGTGATCCAACAATGATCTTTTCGTACTCTCTTAGACCTGTACCTGCAGGGATCAAATGTCCTACAATTACGTTCTCCTTCAAGCCTGATAGATCATCTATCTTACCACCAACAGCAGCCTCGTTCAACACTTTGGTAGTTTCCTGGAACGACGCAGCAGAGATGAAGCTGTTTGTTTGCAACGACGCTCTTGTAATACCTTGCAATATCGAATTAGATGTTGCTGGTATAGCATCTCTTGCTTCAATTGGCTTAGCATCTTTACGTTTTAGTATAGAGTTCTCATCGCGCAATTTTCTTGCAGTGATCATTTGTCCCGCTTTCGTTTCAGTAGAATCACCGGAATCAATTACAACTTTTTTGTCATAAATCCTGTCATTCTCTTCCATGAAATCAGCTTTGTTTATAAACTGTTTCTCCAGGAAAATAGTATCTCCCGGGTCAGAGATCTCTACTTTACGCATCATCTGACGAACAATTGTTTCAAAGTGTTTGTCATTGATCTTCACACCCTGTAAACGGTAAACCTCTTGTATCTCATTAACCAAATACTCCTGAACAGCTGTTGGCCCTTTAATAGCAAGGATATCAGATGGAGTAGTAGCTCCGTCAGATAAAGCTTCACCTGCTTTTATAAAGTCGTTCTCCTGAACAAGGATATGTTTAGCTAAAGGAACAAGATATCTTTTTTGTTCTCCTGTTTTTGATTCAACAATAACCTCACGGTTACCTCTTTTTATCTTACCGAAAGAAACAATTCCGTCGATCTCAGAAACAACAGCCGGGTTAGAAGGATTACGTGCTTCGAAAAGCTCCGTTACCCTTGGTAAACCACCTGTGATATCTCCTGATTTTCCAACAGCTCTTGGTATCTTAACAAGAATTTGTCCTGCTTCGATATCTGAATTGTCGTTCACAATTACGTGAGCCCCAACCGGAATATTATACGTTCTGATAACTTCCTTCTTAACGATGATCTTGATCGCTGGGTTTTTAGTTTTATCCCTGCTATCGATAATTACTTTCTCTTTAAATCCTGTTTGCTCATCGGCCTCTTCACGGAAAGTAACACCTTCATCGATATTTTCGAACTCAACTTTACCGCCGAATTCAGAAATGATTACCGCGTTATATGGATCCCAATCACAGATCAAATCACCTTTTTTAACTTTCGCATTGTTCTTCACATACAAGTATGATCCATAAGGAACATTAGATGTGGTAAGAACAATTTCTGTATTCACATCAACGATGCGCATTTCAGCTGAACGTCCAAGTACAACATTTACTTTTTCACCCTCAGCATTTTTACGCTCAACAATTTTTAACTCATCTATCTGAACAATACCATCATACTTAGCTTCCAGTTTAGAACTTGCTGCAATATTAGATGCAGTACCACCAACGTGGAACGTTCTTAATGTAAGCTGTGTACCTGGCTCACCGATCGATTGCGCTGCAATAACTCCAACGGCTTCACCTTTCTGAACCATACGGCCCGAAGCAAGGTTACGTCCGTAGCATTTACCACAAACACCGTTTTTCATTTCGCATGTTAATACAGAACGAATCTCAACAGACTCAATAGGGGAGTCCGCAATTCTTTGCGCAACATCCTCATTAAGCTCTTGTCCGCTGCTTGCTATTTGTTCTCCTGTTAACGGATTGTAAATATCATGCACGGATGTTCTTCCTAATATTCTGTCGTATAAAGATTCAACAACCTCTTCGTTTTTCTTCAAAGCTATTGCAACCAATCCTCTTAATGTACCGCAATCAGGTTCAGTGATGATAACATCTTGCGCAACGTCAACAAGCCTTCTGGTTAAGTAACCAGCATCAGCTGTTTTTAGAGCGGTATCCGCCAAACCTTTACGAGCACCGTGAGTGGAAATAAAATACTCAAGGATCGAAAGACCTTCCTTAAAGTTAGAGATGATAGGATTCTCAATAATCTCACCACCAGTAGCACCTGATTTTTGAGGCTTAGCCATCAAACCACGCATACCGGATAACTGACGGATCTGTTCTTTAGAACCTCTCGCACCAGAGTCAAGCATCATGTAAACAGGATTAAATCCTTGTCTGTCGTTGGTAAGCTGATCAAGAACCTTTTTAGTAATTCTTGAGTTAGTATGTGTCCAGATATCAATGATCTGATTGTAACGCTCGTTATTAGTAATGAATCCCATATTATAGTTATTCACCACTTCGTCAACTTCACCATTTGCTTCATCGATCATTTTTGTTTTATCATCCGGAACAATAATATCGCCCAGGTTAAATGATAAACCACCTCTGAAAGCCGCGTTAAATCCTAAGCTTTTTATTTCATCAAGAAATTTCGCTGTTTTAGCCATTCCTGTTTTCTTGATGATCTCACCAATGATATCACGAAGAGATTTTTTAGTAAGAAGTTCATTGATGTAACCAACTTCAGTAGGAACAACCTGGTTGAATAAAATTCTACCAACAGTTGTTTCAATAACTTTCGTTACTAATTTATCTCCGTCACGCACATTGGTCAATCTTACTTTGATGATCGTATGTAATTCAACTTTCTTTTCATTCAAAGCAATAATTACTTCTTCCGGAGAATAGAATGTTAAGCCTTCTCCTTTTATAAGATGACTTTTCTCGCTTCTTCTTGACTTGGTCATATAATACAGACCAAGAACCATGTCCTGTGAAGGAACCGCGATTGGCGCACCATTCGCAGGGTTAAGAATGTTGTGAGAAGCAAGCATTAATAATTGTGCTTCCAATACAGCAGCGTTTCCAAGTGGAACGTGAACCGCCATCTGGTCACCGTCAAAATCGGCGTTGAACGCAGTACACACCAATGGGTGCAGCTGAATTGCTTTTCCTTCAATTAGTTTTGGTTGGAAAGCTTGTATACCTAACCTGTGTAGTGTTGGGGCACGGTTAAGAAGAACTGGATGTCCTTTTAACACGTTCTCTAAAATATCCCAAACAATAGGTTCTTTTTTATCAACTATTTTCTTAGCAGACTTCACTGTTTTTACAACCCCTCTTTCAATCATTTTTCTAATGATAAAAGGTTTGAAAAGCTCAGCTGCCATTTCTTTTGGTAAACCGCACTCGTGTAGTTTCAGTTCTGGTCCAACGACAATTACCGAACGTGCAGAGTAGTCAACACGTTTACCTAATAAATTCTGACGGAAACGACCTTGTTTACCTTTTAAGCTATCTGATAATGATTTAAGCGCTCTGTTAGATTCTGTTTTAACAGCATTTGATTTTCTTGAATTATCAAACAATGAATCCACAGACTCTTGCAACATACGTTTTTCGTTACGTAGAATCACATCAGGAGCCTTTATCTCGATCAATCGTTTCAAACGATTGTTACGGATAATTACCCTTCTGTAAAGGTCATTTAAGTCAGATGTAGCAAAACGGCCGCCATCAAGAGGTACAAGAGGTCTTAATTCCGGTGGAATTACAGGAACAACTTTTATGATCATCCACTCTGGACGATTCTCAATATGCTTATTTGCATGACGGAAAGCTTCAACAACCTGTAAGCGTTTTAACGCTTCATTTTTTCTTTGTTGTGAAGTTTCTGTATTTGCTTTGTGACGTAAGTCATAAGATAACTCATCTAACTTAACACGATTCAATAATTCATAAAGAGCTTCAGCACCCATCTTAGCGATGAACTTGTTTGCATCAGCATCATCCAAATATTGATTTTCTTTTGGAATAGCATCAAGAATATTTAAGTATTCTTCCTCAGTTAAGAAGTCGTTTACTTTTAATCCGTCTACTTCTTTAATACCAGGTTGAATAACAACATAACGCTCATAATAAATAATCATGTCAAGCTTCTTTGTAGGAAGACCTAACAAATAACCAATTTTATTTGGCAATGATTTAAAGTACCAGATGTGCGCAACAGGAACAACCAAATTGATATGTCCCATTCTCTCTCTACGTACTTTTTTCTCAGTTACTTCAACACCGCAACGGTCACAAACAATTCCTTTATAACGGATACGTTTGTATTTACCACAATGACACTCCCAATCTTTAACCGGCCCGAATATTCTCTCGCAGAACAAACCATCTCTTTCAGGTTTATATGTTCGGTAGTTAATAGTCTCAGGCTTCAAAACCTCACCGCTTGAACGCTCGAGAATAGTCTCAGGCGAAGCAAGGCTTATCGTGATTTTCGAAAAGTTACTTTTTAATTTATTATCTCTTTTAAAAGCCATATTATGTGAGAGTTTAAATTCTGTTAAACTGAATAACTTATTCCAATGTAATGTTAAGTGCCAATCCTCTTAACTCGTGCAACAATACGTTGAACGATTCCGGTATGCCCGGTGTAGGAAGATTTTCTCCTTTAACAATTGCTTCGTAAGCTTTCGCTCTACCAACAACATCATCGGATTTAATTGTAAGGATCTCCTGAAGGATATTGGCAGCGCCAAATGCTTCAAGTGCCCAAACCTCCATCTCTCCAAAACGCTGACCTCCAAATTGTGCTTTACCACCAAGAGGCTGTTGAGTAATAAGAGAGTATGGTCCGATAGATCTCGCGTGCATTTTATCATCAACCATGTGGCCCAGTTTAAGCATGTAAATAATCCCAACTGTTGCAGGTTGATCGAATTTATCTCCTGTACCGCCATCAGTTAAGAATGTTCTTCCAAAACGTGGAAGTCCTGCCTGATCAGTATAAGAATTTATTTCGTCAATTGAAGCACCATCGAAAATAGGAGTAGAGAATTTTAATCCTAATTTTTCTCCAGCCCATGCAAGAACAGTTTCATAGATCTGTCCAAGGTTCATACGCGATGGTACGCCCAGTGGGTTAAGAACTATATCAACAGGTGTTCCGTCTTCAAGGAAAGGCATATCTTCTTCACGCACAATTCTTGCTACGATACCTTTGTTACCGTGACGACCCGCCATTTTATCACCAACTTTTAGCTTACGTTTTTTAGCAACGTAAACTTTTGCAAGTTGAATAATTCCTGCAGGTAATTCATCACCAACACTTACGTTGAATTTTTTACGCTTGAAGCTTCCTAATAAATCATTGTATTTAATATGGAAGTTATGCAGAAGCGTTTTAACCAATTCATTGGTATCGTTATCTGTTGTCCAGTGATTAGGATTAACATCGATGTAATCGATTTTCTCTAATAGTTTCTGGTTGAATTTTGTTCCTTTAGAAACAACTTCTTCCTTCAAGCTATTAGTAACTCCTTGCGAAGATTTTCCGTTTACAATTGTAGTAAGCTTACCAACCAATTTGGTTTTTAATTCAGCTACACCTTGATTGTGAACTTTATCTATACCATCTAAAATTCCTTTCTCATCTGCTTTTGCCTTTTTATCTTTTATCGCTCTTGAGAAAAGTTTTTTATCAATTACAACCCCACGGATAGAAGGTGGTACTTTCAAGGATGCATCTTTTACATCACCTGCTTTATCGCCAAATATCGCACGCAATAATTTTTCTTCCGGTGAAGGATCTGTTTCTCCTTTTGGAGTGATCTTACCAATAAGGATATCCCCTTCTTTTACATCAGCACCTACACGGATCAATCCGTTTTCGTCAAGATCTTTAGTAGCTTCTTCACTTACGTTAGGGATATCAGCAGTTAATTCTTCCAGTCCGCGTTTTGTATCACGAACTTCAAGAACATACTCATCAATATGTACAGAAGTGAAAATGTCATCTCTTACTACTTTTTCAGAAATAACAATAGCATCCTCGAAGTTGTAACCTTTCCAAGGCATGAATGCCACTTTCAGGTTTCTTCCTAATGCAAGTTCACCGTTCTCAGTTGCGTAACCTTCACAAAGTACTTGTCCTTTTTTCACTTTCTCGCCTTTCTTAACAATAGGGCGGAGGTTGATACAAGTGCTTTGGTTCGTTTTACGGAACTTAGTTAATTTATATCTCTTAGTATCATCATCAAAGCTAATAAGTTTCTCTTCGTCATTTCTGTTGTAACGGATAATAATTTCCTCCGCATCAACATAATCAACAACTCCTTCTCCTTCAGCATTGATAAGTACTCTTGAATCTTTTGCAACTAACCCTTCTAATCCTGTACCAACTATTGGAGCTTGCGGCCTCAATAGCGGAACTGCCTGGCGCTGCATGTTCGAACCCATGAGGGCACGGTTAGCATCATCGTGCTCAAGGAAAGGAATCATAGAGGCAGCAATAGAAGCAATTTGATTCGGAGCAATGTCTATCAAATCGATTTTATCTGGTTCTACAACAGGAAAATCTCCTTCGAAACGAGCTTTTACTTTAGCGTCTGTAATTTCTCCTTTATCAGAAAGATTTGCATTTGCCTGAGCAATGATCTTCTCGTCTTCTTCCTCTGCAGAAAGATAAATAACATTTTTATTGAGATCTATTTTCCCCTTCGTTACTGTTCTGTATGGAGTTTCAATAAATCCAAGTTTATTAATTTGTGCGTAAACACAAAGTGAAGAGATCAAACCAATATTTGGTCCCTCTGGAGTTTCTATTGTACATAAACGTCCGTAGTGTGTATAGTGAACGTCACGCACCTCGAAACCAGCTCTCTCTCTTGATAAACCTCCAGGCCCAAGGGCAGAAAGTCTTCTTTTGTGAGTGATCTCAGCAAGCGGATTTGTTTGATCCATGAACTGAGATAACTGGTTAGTACCAAAAAATGAATTGATAACAGATGATAATGTTTTTGCATTGATAAGATCGGTAGGAGTGAACACCTCGTTATCACGTACGTTCATACGCTCACGAATTGTTCTTGCCATACGAGCCAAACCAACACCAAATTGTGTATACAATTGTTCACCAACTGTACGAACACGTCTGTTGCTCAAGTGATCGATATCATCAACATCTGTTTTAGAGTTGATCAACTGGATCAAATATTTAATGATCGCGATAATGTCCGCTTTAGTTAACACTTTCGTGTCAGGAGCAATATCCAATTCTAATTTTTTATTAATACGGTATCTTCCAACTTCTCCCAAATCATATCTCTTATCAGAGAAGAATAATTTGTCGATGATGCCCCTTGCAGTTTCTTCATCAGGCGGCTCTGCATTACGAAGCTGTCTGTAAATATGTTCTACGGCTTCTTTTTCAGAATTAGAAACGTCTTTCTGAAGAGTGTTGTATATGATTGCATAATCAGCAGTATTGATAGATGTTTTGTGAAGGATAACTGATTTCACATTAGCATCAACTATCAAATCGATGTGAGTATCCTCAAGGATAGTTTCACGATCGATCAATACTTCGTTACGCTCAATAGAAACAACCTCACCGGTATCTTCATCCACGAAGTCTTCGATCCATGTTTTAAGCACCCTTGCAGCAAGTTTGCGACCTACTACTGCTTTAAGTCCCGCTTTACTAACTTTTACTTCATCAGCAAGGCCGAATATCTCAAGGATCTGTTTATCGCTTTCAAAACCTATTGCTCTCAAGAGAGTTGTAACAGGAAGTTTTTTCTTACGATCGATGTAAGCATACATCACGTTGTTAATGTCAGTTGCAAATTCTATCCACGATCCTTTGAAAGGGATAATACGTGCAGAATATAATTTAGTACCATTGGCGTGACGGCTTTGTCCGAAGAACACACCAGGTGAACGGTGAAGCTGAGAAACAATAACTCTTTCAGCACCATTGATCACAAACGTACCTTTTGGGGTCATGTAAGGAATAGTTCCTAAATAAACATCCTGTACAATTGTTTCAAAGTCTTCATGTTCCGGATCGGTACAATAAAGTTTTAGCTTAGCTTTAAGAGGTACACTGTGTGTTAAACCTCTTTCGATACACTCATCGATAGAGTAGCGGGGAGGGTCAACGAAATAATCAAGAAACTCAAGAACGAAATTGTTTCTAGCATCAGAGATCGGAAAATTCTCTGAAAACACTTTAAACAATCCTTCGTTAGTACGGTTTTCGCTTGTTGTTTCGAGCTGAAAAAAATCTTTGAATGATTTTAGTTGTATATCCAAGAAGTCAGGATAATCAACTTGACTTTTAATGGACGCAAAATTTACTCGTTGAGATTTTTTTATTTGAGCCAAGGTGGTAGTTTTTAAAAGTTAATTTAAAGTAAGCATCTACAAGCACGAAAAGGCAGTAGACCATACGAGACGTATGGCCCATGCCTGAGTAAGTCAAACCAATGGTTTACTTAATTTCAACTTCTGCACCAGCTTCAGTTAATTGAGCTTTAATTTGCTCTGCATCGGCTTTAGAGATACCTTCTTTAATGGCTTTTGGAGCACCATCAACTAGATCTTTAGCTTCTTTCAAGCCAAGTCCTGTAAGTTCTTTAACTATTTTAACAACGCCAAGTTTTGCTCCACCTGCCGCTTTAAGAATTACATCAAAAGTTGTTTTTTCAGCAGGAGCAGCAGCGCCTGCACCACCTCCACCAGCAACAGCAACAGCTGCAGCAGCAGGTTCAATACCATGTTCATCTTTTAGAATCTTAGCTAACTCGTTTACTTCTTTTACCGTAAGGTTAACTAACTGATCTGCGAAAGCTTTTAAATCTGCCATTTTTTTATTGTTTTAATTGTTATTTACTAGTTGAATTGTTGTTTATTTTTTATTCTGGACGCTCTGATAATGTTTTAACGATTCCTGCAAGTTTGTTTTTTCCAGATTGTAAACCTGAGATAACATTTTTCGCTGGAGATTGTAACAAGCCGATGATATCACCAATAAGTTCATTCTTAGATTTAATTGCTACTAAGAAATCAAGTTGGTTATCACCTAAGTATACACTCTCTTCAACGAAAGCTGCTTTTAAAACAGGTTTGTCTCCGGTTTTACGAAACTCTTTAATGACCTTTGCAGGCCCATTTCCAGCTTCACAAAACATGATAGCGGTTGCACCCTTTAATGCAGGAAGCAAGTCGGAATAATTTTTCGCTGTTGATCTTTCCATCGCTTTTTTAAGTAATGAATTTTTCACAACAAGAACATTGATTCCCTTGTTAAAACATTCCCTTCTTAACGAACTGGTTTTTTCAGCTGTCAAGCCGGACGTGTCGGCTAAATAAAAGTTGTTGTTGTTGGCAAGTTTGTCTGTCAACGATGCAATAACTTTATCTTTTTCTTCTTTTTTCATGTATAAATTGTTTTAACAAATCCCCAACGGGATATTTCTAAAATTATTAACCTAAGGACCTTGTATCAATTCTTACACTTGGGGTCATAGTACCTGACATGTAAATGCTTCTGATATAAGCACCTTTCGCGGAAGCGGGTTTTAATTTTAGTATTGTCTGTAACAGCTCGTTCGCGTTTTCATAAATTTTGTTACTGTCAAAGGAAGCTTTCGCAACAGAAGAGTGGATGCCTCCCTGTTTATCAGCTTTGAAATCAATTTTCCCACCTTTAGATTCAGCAACAGCTTTGCCTATATCCATTGTAACAGTACCAGTTTTCGGATTTGGCATAAGTCCTCTTGGTCCAAGTACACGGGCAATTGCACCTACTTTACCCATAACACTTGGCATTGTAATAACTACATCAATATCTGTCCAACCATCTTTTATCTTTTGGATATAATCATCCAGTCCAACAAAATCAGCTCCGGCAGCTTTAGCTTCTGCTTCCTTGTCAGGAGTACAAAGAACTAAGATCTTAACTTTTTTTCCGGAACCATGGGGAAGGTTAACAGTACCTCTTACCATTTGATTTCCTTTCTTAGGGTCAATTCCCAGGAAAACACTTAAGTCAACAGAAGAGTCAAATTTTGTACTTGAAATTTCTTTTACAATTTTAGTTGCTTCTTCGAGTGTGTACGATTTTGTATTATCGAATTTAGTAAGCGCAACTTTTCTTTTCTTGGTTAATTTAGCCATTGTATTGTTTTTGTGATGTGCAAGCGTCAGCCATAGGCGGACTCCACCTTGTTAATATTCTTTACTCTTAAAAAGGTTTTTGACCTTCAACGTTAATGCCCATGCTTCTTGCAGTACCTGCCACCATACTCATTGCTGATTCGATGGTGAAGCAATTTAAATCTGGCATCTTATTTTCTGCTATGGATTTGATCTGGTTCCAGTTAATTGAACCAACCTTTTTTCTGTTTGATTCTGCAGAACCACTTTTGACCTTTGTTGCTTCTAAGATCTGAGCAGCAACGGGTGGTTTTTTAAGAATGAACTCAAAAGATTTATCTGTATAAACTGTGATGATAACGGGAACAATTTTCCCGGCTTGATCCTGTGTTCTAGCATTAAATTGCTTACAGAACTCCATGATGTTAACACCTTTTGCTCCTAATGCAGGACCAATTGGAGGTGCAGGATTTGCAGCTCCGCCTTTTATTTGAAGTTTAATTAACGCACCTATTTCTTTTGCCATTTTCTGTTAGTTTAAAGTTTTAAAGCTTGAAGTTTAGTTTGAAGTTTGGAAGCTCAACTTATAACTTTGACTTTTTAACTTATTAACTGATTTTTACTCCTTTTCTACTTGCATATAACTCAATTCCAAAGGTGTTTTTCTTCCGAAAATCTTAACCATTACTTTGAGTTTTTTCTTTTCTTCATTTATTTCTTCAATGATTCCGCTGAAACTATTGAACGGGCCATCGATAACTTTTACTGTTTCGCCAACAATGAAAGGAATATTTACCTGTGCATCACTCTCTGCTAATTCGTCTACTTTACCAAGTATACGATTCACTTCTGATGGTCTCAATGGAACAGGGTCACCTGTTTTTGTTCCTAAGAACCCAATAACACCAACAATATTTTTTATTACGTGAGGTATTTCTCCTACAAGTGCAGCTTCAACAAGTATATAGCCAGGAAAAAAACTTCTTTCCTTACTTACTTTTTTTCCGTTGCGGATCTGGTAAACTTTTTCAGTTGGAATAAGCACCTGGGAAACATAATCTTTCATCCCAAGACGGTTTATCTCCATTTCAATATGTTGTTTTATCTTCTTCTCCTGTCCGCTAATAGCTCTGACAACATACCACTTTTTTGTTTGCTGATCGTTCTTAGTTATTTCGCTCATGATCCTATCATCTTATAAAATGTTTCCATTAAGCTGCTGAATGACCAGTCCATAACAAACACGATCAGGGCAATGATAACGGAGGCAATCATAACAACAACAGCGCTTGCCTGTAATTCACTCCAGGTAGGCCACGATACTTTAGTTGTAAGCTCGCTTACTGTCTCGTCAAAATATGTTCTTAATTTACTCATCTACTTTTTTTCTTTGACCCTGTTAAACTCTCTCCTTGCACGGGCGGAGAGATTCGAACTCCCATCAACGGTTTTGGAGACCGCTATTCTACCCTTGAACTACGCCCGTTTATATGTTAAACCAGTTAAAGTCTTTAGGGCAGTAAAGGTGCATCTCTCTTTTATGCCGAGAAATGCACCTTTACAGGTCTCCTGTTTATATTATTATTTTATAACTTCAGTTACTTGTCCTGCACCAACAGTTCTTCCACCTTCGCGAATTGCGAAACGAAGACCTTTATCCATAGCAACAGGAACAATTAAATGAACTGTTATAGTTACGTTATCACCAGGCATTACCATCTCTCTTCCTTCTGGTAAAAGAATTTCTCCTGTTACGTCAGTAGTTCTTAAATAAAACTGTGGACGATATTTATTGTGGAATGGAGTGTGACGTCCACCTTCTTCTTTTTTCAATACATAGATCTCAGCTTTGAATTGAGTATGTGGAGTGATTGATCCCGGTTTAGCAATAACCATTCCTCTCCAGATATCTTTTTTCTCAACACCTCTAAGAAGCAAACCAACGTTATCGCCAGCTTCACCTCTGTCAAGAATTTTTCTGAACATCTCAACACCTGTAACAACAGATTTCATGCTAAGTTCGCGCATCCCAACAATTTCAACCTCTTCACCGGAGTTAACAACACCCGTTTCAATTCTTCCTGTAGCAACAGTTCCACGACCAGTGATCGAGAAAACGTCTTCAACAGGCATCAAGAAAGGTTTGTCAACTTGACGTGGAGGAATAGGAATGAAAGAGTCAACAGCAGCCATAAGCTCGTTAATACTTCCAACCCATTTGTCATCACCATTTAATCCACCTAAAGCAGATCCTCTGATAACAGGGATCGTATCACCTTCAAATTCATAGAATTTCAAAAGCTCTCTGATTTCGATCTCAACAAGGTCTAACAACTCAGGATCATCAACCATGTCAACTTTGTTCATGAACACAACAATTTTAGGTACACCAACTTGGCGAGCTAAAAGGATATGCTCACGTGTTTGTGGCATTGGACCATCAGTAGCAGCAACAACTAATATAGCGCCGTCCATTTGAGCAGCACCCGTAACCATGTTTTTTACATAATCCGCGTGGCCTGGACAGTCAACGTGAGCATAGTGCCTGTTAACTGTAGAATACTCAACGTGAGATGTATTGATCGTGATACCTCTTTCTTTTTCTTCCGGAGCATTATCAATTGAGTCAAAAGATCTCAATTCTGCAAGTCCTTGTTTTGCAAGTACCGTAGTGATAGCGGCAGTTAACGTGGTTTTGCCGTGGTCAACGTGACCAATGGTTCCGATGTTTAAGTGTGGTTTGGAACGATCAAATTTTTCTTTAGTAGCCATATTAGTGTTAGTTGTTGTTTGTTGTTGTTTGTTGTTGTTTTTATTTTGTCTTTACTGTGTGTGCACTATTTTTTACTGAGCTGTTGATGAGAATCGGACTCACGACCTCTTCCTTACCAAGGAAGTGCTCTACCACTGAGCTACAACAGCGTTACGCATTGGTTGTAGATCTGTGATCCTTTCCCTGCTTTGGAGCGGAAGACCGGGCTTCCCGATAATTCGCTTTCGCTACAAATCGGGATAAACTTCTCGCCAGTCTTCTCCTCTCACATTTCCGAGCGGAAGACCGGGCTCGAACCGGCCACCCTCAGCTTGGAAGGCTGATGCTCTACCAAATGAGCTACTTCCGCTTAATATTATTTACTTTTAAAAGAACGTCAATCATAATCTATATAAGCCCACAAAATGTGTGGGGAGAGAAGGATTCGAACCTTCGAAGCAATTAAGCAACAGATTTACAGTCTGTCCCGTTTGGCCACTCTGGAATCTCCCCTCATCTGCTTTTATCCGAGCCGATGGAGGGATTCGAACCCCCGACCAGCTGATTACAAATCAGCTGCTCTGGCCAGCTGAGCTACATCGGCATGACTTTTAAACTGCTAAAATCAAAGAACTTTTTTCAATAAAAAAGCAGCCCCTTTTTAAAAAGGACTGCAAATCTATGAAAGTTTTAGTT